>OJQA01000614.1_pt1 | contig 18706 bp, 15 predicted proteins | sample 1598661 | NCBI WGS metagenome assembly OJQA01 (sample SAMN03922454, study PRJEB24848) | human gut metagenome | isolation source: stool sample | host: Homo sapiens | place: Germany | collected 2009-11 | reverse complement strand
GTTCTATCTTGACCTTTTTATGTTCCATCTCTCCAGATGTCATCCGAAGTACACCCGCCCAGACGGCCCCCGCTCAAGCGAAATGGCCCCGCCGCGGAACGATATGTTCCGCGGCGGGGCCGCAAAGGGAGGCAGCGTCCGGCGGGACATGGATCACCAGGGGAAGCCGCCGAAGGGCCAGCCGGTGGAGGGCTGCTGCTGGACCTGCTGATTGGACTCCTGCTGAGGTTGGTTGGCCGCCTCAGTCTGCTCATTCTTCTCGTCAAAGGTGATGGTCAGTTCCATTTTGTCCTCGCCCCGCAGCACGGTCAGCTTGGCGGTATCCCCCGCCTTATAGCCGGAGGACAGGGCAGCGGTGAGGGCCGTGCTGGAGTCGATAGCAGTATCATCGATGGCAATGATGATGTCATCGGCCTGCAAGCCCGCCTTCTGGGCACAGGACCCATCCGCCACGCTCTCCACATAAGCTCCGGCACTGACGCCATAGTGCTGGGCATAGTCGGGAACCGAGGTCACCTGCACCCCCATATAGGGCTTGCCGGTAACATAGCCGTTTTCGATCAGATCGGTGATGATCTCCTTCACATCGTTGATGGGGAGGGCGAAGCCCAGGCCCTCAGCGGAGACGCCGGAGCTGCTCTGGGTATACTTGGCGGTCACGATGCCCACCACATTTCCATAGCTGTCAAACAGAGGGCCGCCGGAGTTGCCAGGATTGATGTCACAGTTGGTCTGAAGGACATTCAGCGTGGTGGTCTCCGCAGCGCCGGTGCTGGGGTTGGTGCTGGTGGTGGTGATCAGCCGGTCCAGAGCGGATACCAAGCCGTCCGTCAGGGAGTAGGTCAGCTCACCCAGGGGGTTGCCGATGGTATAGACGCCCTCGCCCACCACAAGCTGGTCGCTGTCCCCCAGCTTTACCGGGGTCAGGTCGGAAGCCTCGATCTTCAGCACGGCCACGTCGTTATCCTGCTCTCCCCCTACCAGCTTGGCGGTATATTGTTTGCCGTCCGCGAAGGAGACCTCGATGGACACCGAGCTGTCCTTGGCCGCATCCTCAATCACGTGGTAGTTGGTGACGATATAGCCGTCCTGGGTCAGCACAAAGCCGGACCCGCTGGCGGCGGAGGTGGTAGTCTGTCCAAAGATATTCACCGACGTGGTGGACACCGTGATGCCCACACAGGAGGCCAGGTTGCTGGCATAGAGCTGCTCTGGAGTCATGGGCTCCCCTCCATTGCTGTTGGCTACCGTGTCCACCTCCACAGTGGGCCGCTCGCTCTCATAGATCACGGTGTCCCCCCGGTCCATCTGCCGGTACAGGGCGGCTCCGCCTACACCGGCTCCGCCGCCCACCACGGCGCAGGCCAGCAGAAGAGCAACCGCCTTGGTAGGAAAGCCATGGTGCTTCCGGGGCTGCTCCGGTCCACCAGGTGCGCCGGGGCCCGCGGGAATGGGATCGGTGTAGTCTCCGAAGCCGCCGCGGTATCCGTCGTTCTCACTATTATAAAAGTTGAAATCATTGGTCCCCATATTGATCCACTCCTTAAGTTCTTTGTTCTGGAGGTCTATCCTTTTGACATTGCCCAGTATACGGGAAAAATATGAAAAAACCATGAAGAAAAATCGCGGCTTTTTTTAATTTTTCCCGTCAGTCCCCAGTTTCATCTCTCCCTCCCAAGAAAACAGCGTGTTCCCGCCCCAAAATGGGGCGGGAACACGGCTTTGATACACAGGATACAGGCGCTCAATTCTCGGGGCGCTCCCGCAGCAGGGCCATGATGTCCTCGGCCGCCGCAGCCAGATCCAGGCGCAGTCCCTCAAACAGCCCCAGCTTCACCAAGTTCAGGGCAATGAGGGCCACCGTGGGGCCAAGCACCATTCCCAGTACACCCCCCAGGCGCATCCCTACATAAATGCTCACCAGGGAGAGGATGGGGGACAGCCCCGTCTGATCGCCCACAACCTTCGGCTCGCCCACCCGGCGGAACATGGCAATCACGCCCCAGATCAGCATGATCTGGATGGCCTGAGCGTAATCGTGGGTGAACAGGGCCAGAAAGGCCCAGGGCACCATGATCGTCCCTGCCCCCACGATGGGGATGAAGTCCAGCATGGCCAGCCCCAGAGCCAGCAGCAGGCCGTAGGACTGTCCGATCAGGAAAAAGCCCACCAGCAAGATGAAAAACACCCCCACCGACAGCAGAAGCTCCGCCCGCAGATAGCCTCCGAAGGCGGCCAGGGCGATATTCCGCACCTGGACCACAAAGCGGAGGAGCCGCTCGTGGGTGTGCTGGGCCGCCCGGGCCCGGAGCTCCGGATAGTCCACTGTCAGCATATAGGCCGCCATCACATAGATGATGAGCGCCAGGCCAAAGGACGGCACTCGCTTGGCCTTCTCTGTGGTAAAGGCCACCGCATTCTGCAATATGTTGGGCACTGCCGTGTTCAGCCAGTCCATCAGCCCGTCGGCCACCGACTGCACCGACTCTGTCAGCTCCGGCGGCACCAGGGTCCACAGCTGGAAGGAGATCAGCTCCAGCTGATCCAGCACGGTGCGCAGTCCCTCCAGCAGTCCCTCCCAGTTCTGGACCAGAGAGACCAGCTCGGCCCCCACCGCATAGCCCAAATAGCCGATCCCGCCCCCCGCCAGGCCGAACAGGAGCAGCAGGATCAGTAGGGAGGACAGCTTCCTGGGCCAATGCAGCCGCCTCTGGAGCCACTGCACCAGAGGATGGAGCAGGGCCGCCGTGATCAGCGCCGCCACAAACGGGGCGCACAGGGACAGCAGGGGCCGGCCCACCGCCCGCAGCAGCCATAAGGCCAGCAGGACCAGCACCAGCCGCAGGCCAAGACGGAGCCACAGCCGTCCCCGCTGGGGCCAGGTTAGCTTCTTATCCTTCATAAGGACCGCCTTTCTTTCCCGGAGCCGGACCCATGGCCCAGCCCGCCGCTTCCAAGTCAAATGGCGCAGCCCCGGCCCGTATGCTCCGGGCCGGGGCTGCTGCTGTGCTCACTTCTCCCGGTAGATCAAGCCGACCAGATTGGGTCCGGCGTTGATGGCGATCACGCCGCCGATCTCATAGATCAGGTCGGCGGGCTGGCCCAGAGCCTGGGCACAGGCGTCGATCATGCGCTCCGCCTGCTCCGGATTGCCGGCCCGAACAACCAGATATGGGGTGTTGGGCTCCCGGGTCTTCTGGCACATCTCCAGCAGAGTGGGGATCACATTCTTCTCTCCCCGCACCTTGGTCAACACCTTAGAATCCCCGCCCTCAAAGGTCATGACAGGCTTCAGACCCAGGGCCTCTCCCATAAAGGCGGCGGCGGCGGAGACCCGCCCGGACTTTTTGGCAAACCGCAGGTCCAGCGGGGCAAAGAGCACCCGGGCATGGCTGATCCAGTCCTGAATATAGGTCAGGATCTCCTGGACAGGCTTTTCCTCCCGGGCCATCCGTGCTCCCTGCACCACCGCCCAGCCGTACGCCATGGTATAGCTATGGGAGTCCAGAATATGGATGCGAAAGGTATCCTTCGCCTCCGGCCGGTCCTCATAAAACTCCTCCCGGGCCTGAAGAGCGTTCTGATGGGTGGCAGAACCCTTGGAATTGATGGAGGTGTAGATCAGGTCGGTATAGCCCTGGCGGAACGCCTCCTCAAAACACTGGCTGAACACAAAGGGGGTCAGCTGGGCATGGGTGGGGATGTGGGGTGACGCCAACAGCATATCATAAAATTCAGCGGGGGTAAAATCAACGCCGTCCTGATACTCCCGGGCTCCCATGGCGATGGGGAAGGGGAGCACCAGGATGTCCAGCTCCTCCCGCAGGGAACGAGGGATGTCCGAGGCGGAGTCGGTAACAAATTTGATCTTCTGTGCCATAGCGGCCTCCTGTTTTCTCTTGATACAAGCTTTATAACCCTACTATTATCCCAGATGTCCGGCCAGATGTCAACAAAACAGGCTCAATCTTTCCGCTTTTTCATCCGGATCCGGGTCCCATCCGGTCTCTGAAGGTAGGTATTGTCCAGCTGGGCCTCCAGATTGCCCCGCACAGCATCCAGGTACTCCCGCCGCAGCAGCGCCTGCTCCTCCTTCTCCTCCGGTGTCAGGCCCTGGACTGTCTTGGCCTTTTTCGCCAGCTCATTGATCCTCTGGATCTTTCTCTCATCCATCTTGATGCTCCTCCCATGGCGGCGCGGCCTCCGGTCTCCGCCGCCCGCCCACGATATATTTTAAAGGTACCGCTCCAGCACCAGCATGGTGCGCCCCTTTTTGGACTGCCCCAGCACCTCCCGGACCACGCATTTGCCCAGCCCGCGGCAGGTGAGGACGTCCCCCGCCTCCACCGTCCGGTCCGGCTTGGCGCACTCCCGGTGGTTCACCGACACCCGGCCGGCGCTGACCAGCTCCGCCGCCTTGGACCGGGAGGTGGAAAAGCCGGAGGCCAGCACCGCGTCCAGCCGCATGGCCGCCACAGTGTCCCGGATGGTCTTGACCTCCGGCGGGCGTGGCGAGAGCTTTGACAGAGAGATCTCCCGCACCTTCAGCCTCCAGCGTCCGGCCCCCTCCCACTGGCTGAGGAGGATGGACAGGGCCTCCCGCAGGACCACCACCTGGCAGCGGCCCTCCTCCATCAGGATGTCCCCCAGCTTCTCCCGGGTCAAACCCAATCCCATCAGTCCGCCCAGGATGTCACGGTGGGACAGGGAGGCGTCCCGGGGAAACAGGGCCTCCAGGGCGGCCAGCGGACCCTCCGGATCGGCCAGAGCGTCCTCCGGCTCCTGCCAGTCGGGGAGGAAGAGACAGGCCTGCCGCTCCGCCCCCTCATAGCCGCCCGTCCAAATACAGCGCGGACGGCCCCAGGCGTTCAGCAGCTCCCCCACCGACGCCTGCTCCCCCGGTGAGAGGAAGGGCGTGTGGGCCGGGACCCCCCGGTTTTGGGACAGCTCCAGCTTGTCCAGCACCCGGGCCAGCAGCACCCGCTCCTCGCCGCTCCTGGCACAGCGGTCCAGCAGCTCCGTCTTATTCATGGCTCCCGCCCTCCTGTCCAACGCCCGTCCGGCGGGCTTCTGCTGACAGTATAGCAGAAAGCGGCTTCCCACTCAAGAGACTTTCTCCGCCGCTCCCCTCTTTTTCACCCGCTGTTACGGGCCGACCCGCTTCCCTGTCAAAATTTCCGTCTCTGCGCCCTACTCTTTTATATAATCTACAAGTGTATGTTATCTTGACACTTGTTGTGTAATGCGCTATCATATCCTCGATCAAACCAGATGGAGTGTGAAGCATGGATCGAAAAAACGAGGAACATTTGGACCCGCGCCAGCGCAAGACCCGCGCCCTGCTGGTCAAGGCGCTGGCCGAACTGATGGAGGAGCGCCCCTTCTCCGAGCTGTCTGTGGTGGACATATGCAGCCGGGCCATGGTCCACCGCACCACATTTTACGCCCATTTCAACGACAAGCGGGAGCTGCTCAGCTATCTGCTCTCCCAGCTGGAGCGCGAGTGCGTGGAGACCTGCCTGCCCAAGGAGGAGATGACCTCCCCCAAGGAGTATTTCCTCACTGCGGTCAAAAACGCCCTGGGCTTCTTCCAGGACCGCCGATCTCTGTACCTAGCCTGCCTGAACAGCGGAATGGAGGCGGAGGTACACGTCCTGTCCGACCGCGCGGCCCAGGAGCTGTGCCGCCGGCTGTCCCAGCCTGCATTCCGGGACGCCGCCCCTGAGGTGGACCCCCAGATCGCCGCCCGCTTCTACATCGGGGCGGTGCTGGCCCTGATCCGGTGGTGGCTGACCAACGATGACCCTGTCCCGCAGGAGACTCTGCTCTCCAACCTGTCCCACTTTATCCTGATTGACTGACAATGGGGGTCTTTTATGGAACATGAAAAGAAAACGGAAAGCCCCATGCTCAAGCTGGCGCGCTTCATTGTAGATAAGCGGAAGGCCTTCTATCTGATCTTTCTGGCCTCCTTTATCTTCTGCGCGGTCTCCATCAGCAAGGTGCACGTCAACGATGACATCACCACCTACCTCCCCGCCCACACGGAGACGCGGCGCGGCCTGACCCTGATGGACGAGGAATTCATCACCTTAGGCAGTGCGAACATCATGGTATCCAATATCACCTATGACGCAGCCTACAACCTCTCTTTAAAAATCGAAAAGATCCCTGGTGTCTCTTCTGTGGAATTTGATGATACCCAGGACCATTACCACGATTCTGCGGCCCTGTTCTCTGTTTCCTTCGATGGAGAGGAGGACGACCCGGACACCGCCGCCGTCCTCCTCCAGGTGGAGCAGCTTTTAGAGGGCTATGACTACTACCCTTCCACCACCGTGGGCCGGGACGAGTCGGCCAGTCTTCAGCAGGAGATGACCGTGATCCTGGCTATCGCCGCGGTGGTCATCGTGGTCGTACTGCTGTTCACCTCCAAAAGCTATATGGAGGTCCCCGTCTACCTGATCGTCTTTGCCACGGCCGCAGTCCTGAATATGGGGACCAACTTCATCTTTGGAACCATCTCCTTCATCACCAACTCCATCGCCATTGTCCTTCAGCTGGCCATGGCCATCGACTACGCCATCATCTTCTGCCACCGGTATATGGAGGAGCGGGACAACGGCCTGGACGCCCGGGAGGCCGACATCGCCGCCCTGAGTAAGGCTATCATCGAGATCTCCTCCTCCAGCCTCACCACCATCTCCGGACTGGTAGCCCTGATGCTGATGCAGCTGCGTATCGGCTTCGATATGGGCATTGTGCTGACCAAGGGCATCATCTTCAGTATGCTGTGCGTCTTTCTGCTGATGCCCGGCCTGCTGATGCTGTTCAGCGGCCCCATCGAAAGGACCCGCCACCGCAATCTGGTCCCCCACATCAACTGGTTCGGAAAGGGGGTCATCCACCTCCGCTACATTCTCCCTCCCATCTTTCTGGTGGTGCTGGTGGTCTGCGCCGTGCTGTCCAACCGCTGCGACTATGTCTTCGACACCAACGACGCTGATTTCGGCAACAAGCCCGACTGGCAGCTGGCCGAGGAGAAGGTCAACCGCACCTTCGGCCAGAAAAATACCATCGCCGTCCTGGTCCCCCGGGGCAGCTATGAAAACGAGGGGAAGATCCTCCGGGAGGTGGCCGGCCTGGAACCCGTCACAACAGCCACCGGACTTGCCAACACCGAGGTGGAGGACGACTGGGTGCTGACCGACGAGATGACCCCCAGGCAGTTCGCAGAGCTGGCCGGTGTAGACATCGAGCTGGCCCGGCTGCTCTATCAGGCCTATGGCCTCAACGCTGAGGAATATGGAGCCATCTTCCAAAATCCAGATGACTACGCTGTTCCCCTGATCGATGTATTTGAGTTCCTGCTGGAGCAGCGGGATAAAGGGGTGGTTAACCTGACCGGCGAACAGGCAGACAAGGTGGACGATTTGGAGGAAAAGCTGGATATTGGCCTGGAGCAGCTTCGCGGCGAGCACTGGACCCGCATGGTCTTTGTGGCCGATGTGCCCACGGAGGGGGCAGAGACCCAGGCCCTTCTCAGCCAGATCCGCACTATCGCCCAGAAGTACTATGGAGACGATGTACTTTTGGTGGGCAACTCCACCAACGCCCTGGATCTGGCCAACTCCTTCACTCAGGACAATATGAAGATCAGTATCCTCACCGTCCTGTTCGTCATGGTCATCCTGCTGTTTACCTTTAAATCCGCCGGACTGCCCATCCTGCTGGTTCTCACCATTCAGGGCTCCATCTGGATCAACTTCACCGTCCCTGTGCTGACCCACACCAACCTCTATTTCCTCAGCTATCTGGTGGTCAGTTCCATCCAGATGGGTGCCACCATCGACTACGCCATCGTGATCACCAACCGCTACTTGGATCTCAAGACCCAGATGGACCACCGGCAGGCCGCGGTGGAGGCCCTGGATCAGAGCTTTTCCACCATCCTGACCTCTGGGACCATTATGTCGGTGGCCGGCTTTCTCATTGGAGGCATATCCACCAATGCAACGATCGGATCGGTCGGCCTCACCTTGGGACGCGGCACCGTTACTTCTATCGCACTGGTCATGACTGTTCTGCCCCAGCTGCTCATGTTGGGGGACGCACTCATCGAACGTACCGCCATCACCCTCAACCGGGACCGGAAGCAGCGCTTCAACCAGGGTTCCATGCGTCTGGATGGCCATATCCGCGGCCATGTGTCCGGCTTCGTGGACGGAGAGTTCAAGGGCGTGCTCCACGGCAGTGTGGACGCGCTGATCGAGAGCAAGTATCAGCAGCTGGACCTGCCTGACACAGAGAAGGAGGAACCCCATGAAACTGTATAAACGGGCGGCAGCGCTGATCCTGACGGCCGCAACGCTCCTCTCTCTGATCCCCGCCGTCCATGCGGAGGGCGACCACATCACCGTATCCAGCGTCAAAGACTTTTACGCCCTGGTCCAAAGCTGCACCCGGGATGTCTGGTCCCAGGGGGGCACCGTAGAGCTCACCGCCGACCTGGACCTGAGCGGCTCTGATTTTCAGCCCATCCCCATTTTCCAGGGGACCTTCCACGGCAACGGCCACACCATCCGCGGCATCACCTATGACCACAAGGGCTCCACCCTGGGCCTGTTCCGCACCCTGACGGAGAGCGCCGTGGTGGAGGGACTGTGCGTGGAGGGCCTGCTGGAGCCCCAGGGCTCCGCCAGCCAGCTGGGCCTGCTTGCCGGCGAAAATTACGGCGCCATCCGCTCCTGCTCCGCCAAAGGGACCGTCTCCGGCCAGGAGGACGTGGGCGGCCTGGTGGGAGTCAATGGAGAGACCGGCCGCATCGAAGGCTCCTCCAGCCAGGTCCAGATCTCCGGTGTGACCAATGTGGGCGGCATTGCCGGCCAGAATCTCGGCACGCTGGACCGGTGCATCAACACCGGGGCCCTGAACTCCGATCCCGACCAGGAGATCCCCACCAGCGTGGGTGGTGTTGCCGGACTGTCCCGGGGCACCATCCAAAGCTGCTCCAACAGCGGCGAGATCGGGTACCAGCACCTGGGCTATAACGTGGGCGGCATCGTGGGCCTTCAGTCCGGGAGCGTTCTCCAGTGCTCCAACACCGGACAGGTGTGGGGCCGCAAGGACGTGGGCGGCATCGTGGGGCAGTTCGAGCCCAACGCCGAAGTGACCTATGGCGACTCCCCCATGGGCCGGCTGAACGACAGCCTGGCCGCCCTGTTCGATGAGATGGAGGTCTTTGCCAATCAAGTCAATGAGATCGCCGGTCGGGGCGTGGAGGACGCTCAGGTGATCCATGACGCCCTCTCCTCCATCCAGGACCGGACCTATGACGCCGGCAAGGAGGGGAAGGATGACTTCCAGGCCATGTCCGACGACCTCTACCAGTACACCAACGACATCAGCGATGCGCTGGACAGCCTGCGGGACCATGTGGACCGCTTCAGCAACGACGCCTTTGATGACCTCAACGAGCTTTTAGACCAGGCCGACCGCCTCAGCCGGCGGCTCAACGACCTGCTGGACCACCTGGACGGCGGTCTCGGCGACGCAGTGCGGGCTCTGGACCGCACAGTGACTGGCATTCGGGATCAGGCCCGGGCCATTCAGACCCACATCACTCAGATGAAACAGGAGCTGGAGGCCCTGAAGCAGTACATTCTGGAGGTCGCGAAGCTGATCGCGGAAAAGGACTATGAAGGCGCGCTTCAGCTGCCCTTTCCCTCCCTGAATCCCAAGGAGCACATCCAGGGCATCCGCACCGCGCTGGACAAGATCTCTTCTCTGCTGCTCCAGCTGCCCAGCCAGTGGCGGGAGATCTTTGAGCAGCTCTCCGACGACCTGGGCGATGACCGGGACCGGATCCAGCGGGCCCTGGACGCACTGAATGACGCCGCCTCCCATCTGGTGGACGCCGGTGACCGGCTCATGGACCAGGTCTCCGGCGATCTGGACGGGGTGGATCTGGGGGCCGATCAGATCCGGAAGCTGTTGAAGGACTACACCGACCAGCTGGGGGATAAGGCACAGGCCGCCGTGGACGACATCGACGCCCAGCTGGATGTGATCCAGGACCGGGTGGACCAGATGACCCAGTACGCCGGTCAGGACACCCAGGAGCTGCACACCACCACCCTGAGCATGATCCAGCATCTTGATGTGGTCCGGCAGGCCATCTATGACCTGGGTAAAGAGCCGGAGATCACCATTACCGACCTCACTGATATTACCCAGGGCCCCGGCCTCATCTCCGGGTGCGCCGCCTCCTGCACCGTCAACGGCGACGCCAATGTGGGCGGCATTGCGGGCAATGTCTCCCCAGAGCTGGGAGACGACCCGGAGGAGACCCTGGAGCTGGACGATCTGAAGCTGCTGGCCGATGTGTACGCCACCATGCGCGCCGTCATCCGCAGCTGCCGCTTCAACGGCGATGTGGTGGTCAAAAACGACTGCGGCGGCGGCATCGCCGGCCGGTGTGAAATGGGCGCTATTCTGGACAGCGCCGCCCGCGGCACAGTGGAGACCGGCACCGACTACTGCGGCGGCATCGCCGGCCGGACCAAAGGCTCTCTCATCCGCTGCTCCAGCCTGGTAGACCTCACCGGAGAGAGCTGGCTGGGCGGCGTGGCCGGTCTGGGCGAGGACCTTCTGGACTGCCGCGCCATGGTCCGTGCCCAGGGAGACGGGGAGTACTGGGGCGCCATCGCCGGACAGGCGGAGGGCGACCTGGCCGGAAACCGCTATCTGATGGAGGATCTGGCCGGTCTGGACGGCGTGGACTACGCCGAGCTGGCCCAGGGCCTTGATTTCGATGCCTTCCGCCAGCTGGACTACCTCCCTGAGGACTTCCTTACCTTCTCCTACCGCTTCACCGTCAACGGCTCCCTCCTGGCGGAGGTGCCCTTCGACTACGGAGGGGACCTGGACCCGGAGCAGATCCCCGCTCCCCCGGAGCAGAACGGGCAGTACGGCCAGTGGCCCTTCTTCCCGACCAAGGATCTCCGCCGATCCATGGTGCTGGAGGCGGAATTTGAGGATCCCACCTCCACCCTGTCCAGCGGCGAGGACATCCCCACCCTGCTGGCCCAGGGGATCTTCTCCCCGGACGCCAAGCTGACCATCCGCGCCCAGTCCGTGGAGGAGGATGCGGTGGAGGGCTGTGCCAGCGTGGGCGCGTGGACCTACTCCGTAACGGGCAGCAAGGAGGACACCGTGACCCTCCGCCTGCGGACGGAGGGGGCGGAGCACCCGGACGCCGCACTCTATCAGGACGGGCGCTGGTCCCGTGTGGAGGGAGAGCTGGACGGCAGCTATCTGGTCTTTCAGGCCCCGGTCCAGGGGCAGGTCATGCTGCTGGATCAGAGAGCGCTGCCTGTGCTGGCTGTCGCCCTGTGCGGCGGCGGCGTCCTCGCCCTGCTGCTGGCCCTGTTTCTCATCCGCCGCCGGCGGCAGAGAAAGTCGCTGGCAGCTGCTCCCCAGTCAGAGGACCTCTCCCAGCCCGTGGGCTGATTTGTACACAGCGCCCAACAGAAAACAGGAGGACTGCCGCCACGGCAGTCCTCCTGTGTCATTCACTCCACGATCTCAAGCAGCTGGGAGACTTCCTTCCGGGGAGGGGCGTTCTTGGCTCCCTCCAGCGGATAGCCCAGCGCGATCAGATTGGTGACCCGCTCATTGTCCGGCAGGGTGAGATATTGGCGGATCTTGTTCTCATCAAATACGCCCAGGATCACGCTCCCGACCCCCTTGCTGTGGGCCGCCAAACAGAACGTCTGATTTGCGATCCCAGCGTCAAACATCTCCCAGCGGTCCTCCTGCGTGGTCGAATAGCTGCCGTCCGGTTCATAGCCGCTGACCTTCGTCACCACAGAGACGATCACCAGCGCGTTGCAGCGCACGATCGTCTTGGCATTGAAGTCAAAGCCCAGCACACAGTTCTGCGCGATCTTCTCCTTGAGGTCCGCGTTTTTGACCACATGATACCGCACCACCTGGGTATTTTTCCAGGATGGGGAAAACCGGGCCAGGTCCACGATCTCCCGCAGCGTATCTCCGCTGATGTCCTGATCGGAATACTTTCGGACGCTTCTTCTGGTTTGAATACATACATCGACCTGCATCAGGATCCCTCCGTAGCGTTTTGGATTTGAGCCATTCTATCACAGGGTCCATTTTATGTCAAATTATTCTCCCGCGGCGGGAGCCGCCCGTTTCATATCCCGGGCTTCTTCCCGCCTCTACCAATAGTGGTATCGCTTATGCAGCAACACCAGCGCGGACACCGCCGCCACAGCCCCCAGCCCCTCGGCGGCGATCACCGCGGACCAGATCCCGTCCAGCCCAAACAGCAGGGGCATCAGCAGCACCATCCCGCCCCGGAGCAGCAGAGAGCGCAGGAAGGAGAGCAGGGCCGACACCACCCCGTTGCACAGGGCGGTAAAGAAGGAGGAGGCATAAATATTGATACCGCAGAACAGATAGCCCAGCGCAAACAGGCGGAAGCCCTGCACGGTCATCTCCAGCAGCTCCGGGTGGTATCCCACAAAGGCAAAGGACAGGGGATAGCTCAAAACCTCCGAGACCACCACCATCGCAGCCGAGGTCACCCCGACGACCCACAGGCTCTTGCGGAACACGCTTTTCAGCTCGCTCTGATTGTCCGCGCCGTAGTGGTAGCTGACAATGGGCGCGCTGCCGATGGAAAAGCCCAAAAATGCGGCCACAAAGACAAAATCCACATACATCATCACCGAGTAGGCCGCCACGCCCAGCTCACCTACCATGCGCATCAGCTGGAGATTATACAAAATACTGATCACCGAGGAGGAGATGTTGCTCATCAGTTCGGATGAGCCGTTGCTGCACGCCTGAAGCAGCTGCCTGGGATAGAGCTGGCTCCTGGTCAGCCGCAGGCCGGAACGCTCCCCCGTGGCAAAGTAGAACAGCGGAATGATGCCGCCCACAACATACCCCAGCACGGTAGCGATGGCCGCCCCTGCGATCCCCAGATGGAACACCGCGATGAGCACATAGTCCAGCACCATATTGGTCACACCCGCCGCGATAGAGTACGCCAGCCCCAGCTGGGGCCGCTCCGCCACCACAAAAAAGCTTTGAAAGCAGACCTGGAGCATGAACGGAACGCTTCCCAGCAGAAGGATCCGTCCATAGACCACACAGTCCCGGATCAGCACATCGCTGGCCCCCGCCAGCCGGGCAATAGGCTCTGTGAGCCAGACGCTCACCACAGTCAGCGCGCCCCCCAGCAGGATCACGGCGTAAATAATCATGGAGAAGTACCGCTGAGCCAGCTCCCGGCGGCCCTCCCCTAATGCGCTGCCCCCCGTCCCCAGCATGAAGCCGAAGGCCCCGATAATCATGGAGACAGGAAAGATAATGTTGACCGCTGACAGGGCCATATCTCCCACCAGATTGGAGACAAACAGTCCATCCACCACGCTGTAAATCGAGGCGATCACCATCATCACCACCGACGGCAGGGTAAAACGCAGCAGCCGCCCGTATGTAAAATGATCTGACAGCTTGATCTTCATACTTCCTCCCACTCCTCCGGGACAGGCTGGGCCAGCAGCGGCTCCGTCTCCTCCCGGATGGCGTCCAAATATCGATGCGTCAGCCCCAAAAAGGTCCGCCGCTCCTCCGGTGTCAGGCGCAGAAAGGCCCGCTCCTCCATGGACAGCGTGGGCTCCACCGCCAGGCGCAGCAGCTCCTCCCCACGGGCCGTCAGGGACAGCAGCTTGTTGCGCCGGTCGCCGGACATACTCTCCATCCGCAGATACCCCCGGCTCTCCAGCTTTTTCAGCGCGGAGTTCACCGTCTGTTTGCTGAGGAACAGCGCGCCGCACAGCTTGGTCTGGGTCATGGGCCCCTGGGCCTCCCCCAGCAGATACAGCACCCAGAACACGCTGTCCGACAGACGGTAGTGCCGGGCCAGGCGGTGGTAAATGATATTCATTTCCTTATCCGCCTCATTGAACGCCCGGATAAACTGGGGAAAGGTCAGCTCTTCCATGGCAGCCTCCATATCGTCCGATTTCGGACCATATTATAGTCCGAAATCGGACGGTTGTCAACTTCTTTCTTGACATCCTCCTGTCCATGTGATATGGTTCATTACACAAGTAATGAACCAAAGAACAAGGAGGGGATCACATGGGAACGCCCCCCGGGGGACAGCCCCTGATCTATCTTCAGATCGCCCGGATGCTGGAGGACGACATCCTTCGGGGCGTCTACCGGGAGGAGGAGCAGGTCCCCAGCACCAACGAGCTGGCCCGGGCCTTCCGCATCAATCCCGCCACCGCCGCCAAGGGCATCAACCTTCTGGCGGCCTCCGGCGTCCTATATAAGCGCCGGGGCATCGGGATGTTCGTGGCCCCCGGCGCGGAGGAGGCCGTCAAGGCCCAGCGGCGTGCCGCCTTCTATGACGGCTATGTGCTCCCTCTGGTCCGGGAGGGCCGCTCCCTGGACCTGTCGGAGGAGGCGATGCTGGACATGGTCCGCAAGGCATTTGAGGAAGGAGTGTGAACCGGATGAACACTGGAACCATGCGTGCCCAGGGCGTGTGCAAGTCCTTTGGAAAGAAAACGGTCCTGCGTGAGCTGGAACTGACCCTGGAGCCCGGAAAGCTCTATGGCCTGCTGGGGCGCAACGGGGCGGGCAAGACCACCCTGCTGTCCATTCTCACCGCCCAGCTGGCCCCCGACCGGGGCGGCGTCACCTACGGCGGGGAGCCGGTGTGGGAGAACCAGGCCGCGCTGGACCACCTGTGCTTCGCCCGGGAGGCCCCCGCCGCCGGACAGACCAGCCTCCGGCTGGGACATTATCTCCGCTCCGCCGCCATTTTCTATCCCGGCTGGGACGAGGGCTATGCCCACCGCCTGCTGGAGGAGTTCTGCCTGGATCCCTCCCAAAAGCTCTCCCAGCTCTCCCGGGGCCAGCTGTCCATGGTCTCAGTGCTGACCGCCCTGGCCAGCCGCGCCGACCTCACCCTGCTGGACGAGCCCACGGCCGGGCTGGACGCGGTGGCCCGGGAGCAGTTCTACCGCCTGCTGCTGGAGGACTTCTCCCACACTGGGCGCACCTTCGTCCTGTCCACCCACATCATCGGTGAGGCCGCCCCCCTCTTCGAGGAGGTCCTGATCCTGAACGGGGGCCGGATCACGGAGCACGGCCCCACAGACGAACTGCTGGAGCAGTTCCGCACCGTCTCCGGCCCCGCGGAGCAGACCGAAGCAGCCTGCCGGGAGCTGACCGTCCTCTCCCTCCGGGACGTCGGGCGGCGCAGGCTGTACACCGTCCGGGGCACGCCGGAGCAGCTGGAGGCCCTGGACGCCTCCGGCTTGGACACGGCCCCTATGGAGCTTCAGGAGGTGTTTACCGCCCTGTGCGGCCAGACGGACGCCGCTGGGAGGTGAGGACATGAGACGCACCGCCCGCTTTCTGCTGTACACCCTCCGGCCCTGGCTGTTGATCCTGCCCATCTCCGTCACCAGTGCCGTTCTCCTGCTCCCCAGGCTCGCCGGAGGGGCAGACGGCCCTGTTGCCGCCCTCTGTAACGCTCTGCCCAGCTTCGGCCTGCTGTTCCTGCTGATGCAGGGGATGAATCTGGCCCTCTCCGCCCTTCCCCTGGCCCTCTCCCTGGGCGGGCGGCGGCGGGATCTCCTGCTGGGGGTCCAGCTGTGCGCCCTCCTGGGGGCCGGGGCGGCAGTACTGCCCTGGCTGCTCCCCCTCCCCGCTCCGGAGACCATTCCAAACAGCCTCTGGCCCCGCGGCCTCCTGCCCCTGGTCCTGTACTTCGGTCTGGCCCTTCTGGCGGTTCTGCTGGGCTGCCTCTCCGGACTGCTGATGCGCCGCTCCCGGCTGTCCGGCGGCCTGATCTACTCCACCGGGCTGCTCCTGCTCATCCTTCTGTGGCCCGCCTGCCGGCTGATCCTCGCCTCTCCCGCGGTGTGGGGGGATCTGCCCCTGTTCCTGCTCCTGTCTCTGCCGGTATCGGCGGCACTGCTGGAATTTCCGCTGTTCCGGGCCCTGGCCCGGCTCTCTGTGAGGTGACGACAAATGCTGTATTCTCTCTTTAAGCTCCATATCCCGGTCCTCCGCATCCAGCTCGCCGTCCTATGGGGAGCCTTTCTGGTCATCCAGTTCATCATCTCCGTGGTGATGGTCCTGATCCGTCCGGAGGAGTCCATCCTCATCTCCGGTACGCTGCTCCCCTTCGCCGGCGCCTTCAGCCTCTTTGCCCTGACCCAGCGCCTGGTGCTGGTCGATTTCCAGGACGGGGTGCGGATGGGCCGCACCCGGCGGCAGATGCTGGGGCTGACCCTGGCCCTCATTGGGGCAGACGCCCTGCTGGTCAGCCTGTCCGCCCTGCTCCTCCCCTGGCTGGAGCGCACCCTGTGTATCCGGCTGTGGGCTCTTCTGGCGCGGCGGCCCGGCGCGGCGGTGATGGTCGAGGCCCCCGGCGGCGGCCAGCTGTGGGACCCCAGCTATGACGCCGGGCTGCTCCGGGTGGAGGACTTCGGTCTGGACGCATGGTGGCTCGCCCCGCTGATCCTGCTGGCCGGCCTGCTCCTGGGCTTTCTGCTGGCCGCTCTGACTCAGCGCTTCGGCCCCCGGAGCTATTTTCTCCCCTCCATTCTGTACCTGTACCTCATCTTCAGTCCACGGGCGGAGTGGCTGAGGGATGTCCGCTTACTTCTCCCCGCCGCCCTTCTGCTGGCCGCCGGGCTGGCCTGGTCCCTCTGGTCTCTCCTCCACACCCCGGTCCGGCAGTTCCCGTAGCTCCACAAACAGAAAATAGCCCGCGCACCTGACGGTGCGCGGGCCATTCCACGTTCTTCTTCGATTCCCTTATGCCATCAGGGAGCACACCAGCTGGGCGTACTCTGCCGGATCCTCCAGCGGCAGGTCGGCCAGCAGCAGGGCCTGACCGTAGAGCAGCTTGGCGTACTTCTCCACAGTGGCCTGATCCCCGGCATCCACCGCCTTCTTCAGGGCAGCATAGGGGGCGGAGTCGGCGTTGAGCTCCAGCACCCGCTCGGCCTTCATGTGCTCGCCGCCCTCCATCTTCCGCATATAGCGCTCCATCTCCAGAGAGACAGGGCCGTCAGCGGACAGACAGCAGGCGCCGGACTTCAGGATCTTGGACAGGCGGACCTCCTTGACCTGGCCGCCCAGGGCGGCCTTCACGGCCTCCAGGACGGGCTTGCCCTCCTCAGCCTTCTCCTCAGCCGCCTTCTTCTCCTCCTCCGTCTGGGGGAGGGCGTCCTCGGCAGTGGCGGACTTGAACTTCTTGCCGTCGATCTCACCCAGGGCCTGCATCACGAAGTCGTCCACATCCTCGGTGCAGTAAAGGATCTCATACCCCTTGTCCAGGATGCGCTCCACCTGAGGCAGCTTGGCGATCTTGTCCACGCTCTCGCCGCAGGCGTAATAGTAGTAGGGCTGCTCCTCCGCCATCCGGTCCTGATAGGCCTTCAGCGTGGTGTTCTTCCCCTCCTTGGAGGACCAGAACAGCAGCAGATCCTTCAGATTGTCCTTGTGGGCGCCGTAGTCCGCCACCACGCCGTACTTGATCTGGCTGCCGAAGGCGGTCCAGAACTGCTCGTACTTCTCCGGATCCTCCTTTTGCAGCTTGACCAGCTCGCCCTTGATCTTCTTCTCCAGAGCGGAGGCGATCACCTTCAGCTGCCGGTCGTGCTGGAGGACCTCACGGCTGATGTTCAGCGAGAAGTCGGGGGAGTCCACCACACCCTTGACAAAGCGGAAGTAGTCAGGCAGCAGATCGGCGCACTTGTCCATGATGAGCACACCGGAGGAGTAGAGCTGCAGCCCCTTCTGATATTCCCGGGTATAGAAGTCATAGGGCGCCTTCTGGGGGATATAAAGCATGGCCTTATAGGTCACTGCACCCTCGGCGCTGGTGTGGACCACCGCCAGGGGGTCCTGCCAGTCCATGAACTTCTCCTTATAAAAGGCGTTGTACTCCTCGGCGGTCACCTTGGACTTCTGTCGCTGCCACAGGGGGACCATGGAGTTGATGGTCTTCCACTCCTTCACCGTCTCCCACTCGGGCTTGTAGTCCTCGCCCGCGTCGGCGGGCTTCTCCTTCTGGCGGTAGTCCTCCACCTCCATCACGATGGGGTAGCGGATGTAATCGGAGTACTTTTTGATCAGTTCCTGGAGCTTATAGGTCTCCAGATACTGGTCATAATTCTCCTCATCGGCGTTTGCCTTGAGGTGCATGATCACATCGCTGCCGGGGGCGTCCTTCTCGCACTGGGTGACCGTATAGCCGTCCGCCCCGTCCGACTGCCACATCCAGGCCTCGTCGCTGCCATAGGCCCGGGAGACCACCGTCACATGGTCGGCCACCATAAAGGCGGAGTAGAAGCCCACGCCGAACTGACCGATGACGTCGATGTCCTCCCCCTTCTCCTCCTTAGCCAGGTCCTGCTTGAACTGGAAGGAGCCGCTCTTGGCGATGGTGCCCAGGTTGTTTTCCAGCTCCTCCCTGGTCATGCCCACGCCGTTGTCGGACACGGTCAGGGTACGCATCTCCTTGTCGGGCACAATGGTGATCTTCAGGTCCTTCCGGTCCACCGGCACCTGATCGTCGGTGAGGGCCTTGTAGGCCAGCTTGTCCTCCGCGTCGCTGGCGTTGGAGATCAGCTCCCGGAGA
>OJQA01000591.1_pt1 | contig 19191 bp, 20 predicted proteins | sample 1598661 | NCBI WGS metagenome assembly OJQA01 (sample SAMN03922454, study PRJEB24848) | human gut metagenome | isolation source: stool sample | host: Homo sapiens | place: Germany | collected 2009-11 | reverse complement strand
CCCCTACCCCTCCGCTGCCGGCCTGCACGTGGGCCATCCCCGGCCCTACACTGCCATGGATGTGATCGCCCGGAAAAAGCGGATGGACGGCTACAACGTGCTGTTCCCCATCGGCTATGACGCCTTCGGCCTGCCCACTGAGAACTTCGCCATCAAGAACCACATTCACCCCGCCAAGGTGACCAAGGACAACATCGCCAACTTTACCCGCCAGCTCCACATGCTGGGCTACTCCTTCGACTGGGACCGGGTGGTGGACACCACCGACCCCGGCTACTACAAGTGGACCCAGTGGATCTTCCTCCAGCTGTACAAGCACGGCCTGGCCTATAAGACCACCATGCCGGTGAACTGGTGCACCTCCTGTAAGTGCGTGCTGGCCAACGAGGAGGTGGTGGAGGGCGTGTGCGAGCGCTGCGGCGCCCCCGTCATCCGGAAGGAAAAGAGCCAGTGGATGCTGAAAATCACCGAGTACGCCCAGAAGCTCATCGACGGCCTGGACACCGTGGACTTCATCGACCGGGTCAAGACCCAGCAGCGCAACTGGATCGGCCGCTCCACCGGCGCCGAGGTGGTATTCAAGGCCACCACCGGCGAGGACATCAAGGTCTTTACCACCCGGCCCGACACCCTGTTCGGTGCGACTTACATGGTCCTCTCCCCGGAGCACGCCCTGGTGAGGGGCTGGCTGGAGAGCGGCAAGCTGAAGAACGCGGACGAGGTCGTGTCCTATCAGAAGGCGGCGGCTTCCAAGTCTGACCTGGAGCGCACCGAGCTGAACAAGGAAAAGACCGGCGTGGAGCTGGACGGCGTCCGGGGCGTCAACCCGGTCAACGGCAAGGAGATCCCCATCTTTATCTCCGACTACGTCCTGTCCACCTACGGCACCGGCGCCATCATGGCCGTCCCCGCCCACGACGACCGCGACTGGGAGTTTGCCAAGAAGTTCGGCTGTGAGATCATCGAGGTAGTCTCCGGCGGCGAGGATGTGCAGAAGGCCGCCTTCACCGCCAAGGATGACACTGGCATCATGGTCAACTCCGACTTCCTCAACGGCCTGACGGTGAAGGACGCCATTCCCGTCATCACCAAGTGGCTGGAGGAGAAGGGCATCGGCGAGGCCAAGGTGAACTATAAGCTGCGGGACTGGGTGTTCTCACGCCAGCGCTACTGGGGCGAGCCCATCCCCATGATCTGGTGCGAAAAGTGCGGCTGGCAGCCCGTACCGGAGGATCAGCTGCCCCTGCTGCTGCCCGAGGTGGAGAGCTATGAGCCCACCGACGACGGCGAGTCCCCCATCTCCAAGATGACCGACTGGGTGAACACCACCTGCCCCTGCTGCGGCGGCCCGGCCAAGCGCGAGACCGACACCATGCCCCAGTGGGCCGGTTCCAGCTGGTACTATCTGCGGTATATGGATCCCCACAACGATAAGGCCCTGGCCTCCAAAGAGGCCCTGGAGTACTGGGGCCAGGTGGACTGGTACAACGGCGGCATGGAGCACACCACCCTCCATCTGCTTTACTCCCGCTTCTGGAACAACTTCCTCCACGACATTGGCGTCATCCCCTGTGCTGAGCCCTATGCCAAGCGCACCAGCCATGGCATGATCCTGGGCAAGAACCCTCACTATGTGGGCAACGTGGAGACCGAGGAGGAGAAGCAGGCTCTCATTGAAAAGTACGGCAATCAGGCCCTGCGTCCCTCCGTCAAGATGTCTAAGTCCCTGGGCAATGTGGTCAACCCTGACGACGTGATTCGGGATTACGGCGCGGACACCATGCGCCTGTATATCATGTTCATTGGCGACTTTGAAAAGACCGCCGTCTGGTCCGATGACTCCGTCCGGGGCTGCAAGCGATTCCTGGACCGGGTGTGGAACCTGGCCGCCGAGCAGGAGCACACCGGTGAGGCGTACTCCGAGGCCAATGAGGCTGCCGTCCACAAGGCCATCAAGAAGGTGTCCGAGGACATCGAGGCCATGAAGTTCAACACCGCCATCGCCGCCCTGATGTCCCTGGTCAACGACTTCTATGCCAACGGAGCCAGCCGGGGCGACATGAAGGCCCTGCTGCTGATGCTCTCCCCCTTCGCCCCCCATATGTGTGAGGAGCTGTGGGAGATGGCCGGCTACGGCGGGCAGGTATGCCTCCAGACCTGGCCTGAGTATGACGAGAGCAAGACGGTGGCCGCCACGACCCAGATGGCTGTCCAGGTGTCCGGCAAGGTGAAGGCCAACATCGTGGTTCCCACCGACGCCAGCGACGAGGCGATCGTCTCCGCTGCGCTGGCCGACCCCAAAGTGGCCAAGCTGGCCGAGGGCAAGGAGTTGGTGAAGTCCATCGTGGTCAAGGGTAAGCTGGTCAGCCTGATCTTCAAGCCCAAGGCATAAGCCTGCCCGCTCCACGGTCACAAAAAATTCAAATTTTTCGACCAAAGAAGAACTTGACATTTGACTTGATTTCAAATATAATGGTTCTGTTAAAGCCATATAAATGGCCCTTTCGCAGCAGGGGACGCCCCGCTGCGCCGGAGGGAGGGAAATATAAATGTCGGAAGTCCGTGTCAGAGAAAACGAGTCTTTGGAGAGCGCTCTGAAGCGTTTCAAGCGCAGCTGTGCCAAGTCTGGTGTGCTGGCCGAGGTTCGCAAGCGTGAGCACTACGAGAGCCCCAGCGTCAAGCGCCGTAAAAAGTCCGAGGCCGCTCGCAAGAACCGCAAAAAGTATTACTAAGCCCATGAATCGCCGCAGCACTGATGTGCTGCGGCGTTTTCTGTGCTCTGTTCGGTCCAAACTGTGGCCCTGTCTGTTTTTGGTGACTCCCGTCCCGACCATACTTTTCTGCCAATCGGGACGGCGGAAAGGAAGTGAAAAAATTTAATTTTCTTGTTGACAAATCGCGATCTGTCTGGTAATATATATCTTGCGCTGAGGCGAGATAGAAAAGCGCACAAAATATTCGGGGGTATAGCTCAGCTGGGAGAGCGCTTGAATGGCATTCAAGAGGTCAGCGGTTCGATCCCGCTTATCTCCACCACAAGGAAACAGGAAAAACTCGTTTTAACGAAAGTTAAAGCGAGTTTTTTCGTTTTTCCCCTTTGCAGATTGATATATCCGCAGATTGCCATTCAGCACTCTCCTATCCCCTATGGGCGTTCCAAAAGGAACGCCCCTTTTTTTATGCTCAAACGACAGGAGGCAGAACATGAACTTCGATTATTACTATGGTGATGAGAGCAACCAATTCGCTTTCTACCGGATTCCCCGGCAGCTTATCACCGGGGAGGATTTCAAGAAGTTGTCCACAGACGCAAAACTTTTGTATGGCCTCCTACTGGACCGTATGGGACTGTCCGCCAAAAACGGCTGGTTTGACGATATGGGGCGTGTGTTCATCTACTATACTTTGGATGAAATACAAGAGGACCTGAACTGCGGCCATGAAAAGGCGGTCCGGCTCCTGGCGGAACTGGACACCGGCAAGAAAGGCTTCGGCCTCATTGAGCGGGTCAAGCAGGGGCAGGGCCGCCCCGCCAAAATCTATGTCAAGCGCTTCAACACCCGCGCCATACCGCCCCAACCCGCTGTGCCGCAAGACATTCCCAGACTTCCGATTTTCGGAAGTCAAGACTTCGGAAAATCAGAAGTCAAGAGTTCCGAAAAACAGAAGTCAAGACTTCCGGTTATCGGAAGTGCAGACTTCCGAAAATCGGACGCAAGTTATATTGAATCTAATCAGACTGATCTCAGTCAGCTTGATCCATCTATCCATCCATCGGTTTCCACCCCGCCGGAGAGGGCTGGATTGATGGATCGATGGAATTGCGAGAGAGAGGTGAAAGAGTGCATCGAGTATGCCCATCTCTGCGCCCAGTTCAACCGGGAGGACGTGGACGAGATGGTGGAGCTCATCACAGATGTTCTCTGTACCACCCGGCCGACCGTCCGCATCGGGGGCGAGGACATTCCCACTGAGCAGGCCAGGGACCGCTTCCAGCGGCTGGACTGCGGCCACATGGAATATGTTTTTGACTGCCTCCGGCACAACACCACCCAAGTCCGCAACATCCGGGCCTATCTGCTGACGGCTCTTTATAACGCCCCCGTCACCATCAACAGTTACTACCAGGCGGCGGTACAGCACGATTTTTCCTATCCCCAGCGGGAATGAACAGGAGGAGTGATCCCTATGGGCCGTTATGAAACAAAAGACTACTCTAACCGCCGGGAATACCTGAGCTGGCTGGCGGAGAAGTACAGCGTGGACAGAGCCGATGTGGTGCTGCTGGCCTCGATCCTAGGGACCGACCAGGATTTTGACGGCCTCCCGGCCACACTGGCAGATCTATCCGCCGCCAAGCGCAGCCAGAGGGCGGTTTTCCAACGGATCGTCCCAAATGAGCAAAACTTCCCTCAATTTGAGGGGAGTTATCAATAAGAAACCACAATATGAATAGGAGGAAAATAACTATGGTAGACACCAAGAAAAACCCTTTGATCGGAGCGTTCCGCGCCCCGGTCCCCGGCGCGCCGCCGGACACCCCCGCACCTCCAGGGACGGAAAAGCCGCCCGCTGATGGAGCCACCAAGCCTATCGATGAGAAGAAAGGGCCGGAGGTGCCCAAGGTTCCTGCGGACACCCCAGCCAAGTCCACTGATGGGAAGAAGGGGCAGGAGGCCCCCAAGGCCCCCACAGACACCCCCGTCAAGCCTGCCGATGGGAAGAAGGGGCAGGAGGCCCCCAAGGCTCCCGCGGATGCCCCCGCCAAACCCACCAACGGAAAGAAGGGGCCGGAGGCTCCCAAGACCCCCACAGACACCCCCGCCAAGCCCGCTGATGGGAAGAAGGAGCCGGAGACTCCTAAGACCCCCACAGACACCCCCGCCAAGCCTGATGACGGGAAGAAGGGGCCGGAGGCCCCCAAGGCTCCTGCGGACACCCCCGCCAAGCCCGCCGAGGGAAAAAAAGAACCAGAGGCTCCCAAAGTCCCGGCGGGTGCCCCTGCCGATAAAAAGCAGGTTTCCGGTAAGCCCAGAGATGAGAAGGGACAGGAGGCGCCACCCCAAAACCTGCGTTTCGTTGCCCTCTCCAAAATCAAACCATTACCCGGCACCTATGTCAAGGACGAACCCCGCAAGGATTACAGCGGCCTGATCGCGGATATTCAGAAAAACGGCCTGCAAAAGCCCGTCATTCTCCGCAAGAGCGAGAAGGAGGACGAATTTCAACTGATAGACGGTTTCCACCGCTGCAAGGCGCTGGAACAGGCGGGGATGCTGGAGGTCCGGGCAGATGTGTATGAAATGTCCCTTGCCCAAGCCAGTGAGTACCGTAAGGGGCACCGGGATAAGCCGCTCATGCCGATCCCTGGCAAGCTGGTCCCTTATCCCCCGGAGGAGCCCGCCAAGGCGGATAAAGCCCCAGAAGCCCCCGCCGTGGGGGATGAAGAACTGCCCGAAAACCTGAAAATCCCCCTGACCAAGGAGGGCCAGCCGGAGACAGTCACGACCATGAAGGTGGCGAATATCCGGCCCTTTGAGGGGCATCCCTTCGCGGTCCGCAACAACAAGGATATGTGGGACCTGGTAGACAGCATCAAGAAATTCGGTGTGCTGGAGCCGGTCATGGTCATTCCCCATAAGGACGGCGGCTACGAGATGGTCTCTGGCCACCGCCGTATGCGCGCCTGCCAGTTGGCCGGAATTGAGAATATTCCTGTTATCGTCCGCAATCTGGACCGGGACGAGGCCATCATTTCCATGGTGGACTCCAACCTCAAGCGGGAGGAGATCAGCCCTATGGAGAAGGCCCGCGCTTATCAGATGAAAACCGATGCCATGAAACGGAAGATGGGCCGCCGCACCAAAGAGGAGATCGCGCAGGATAAATCCTTGGGGATCAAGCGCATGAACGCCGACGAGGAGCTGGCCCAGCAGGTAGGCGAGAGTCCCGCCACCATCCAGCGGTACAAGACTTTGGATAAGCTGGTCCCGGAACTCCAGGACATGGTGGACGTTGGGAAGATCCCGGTCAATACCGGCGCGGATATTGCCCAAATGAAGCCCAAGGAGCAAAAGGTGCTGGCGGATGCCATCGCAAAAGAGGGCGGCACAGTACCCTCCGGCACCAAGGCCAAGGAACTGAAAAAGGAGAGCCAAGCGGGTAATCTGACCGCAGAAAAGATCGAGCAGGCCGTGGCCCCCACCAAGCGGGAGGAGACGCCGCCGCTGAAGGTCACAATGCTGGAGGAGGACCTGCGGCCCTTCTTCCCTGACAAACGTACCACCATCCCTGACGTGAAGCAGGGCATCCTGGAGGGCCTGAAACTTCGGCAGACAGTCATAGAGCGCCAAAAGGCCAAGGCTGCGGCGGGGAAAAACGTAAAAAAGGCTGAGACGCCGGTGAGGTAAACAGGATGAGCGGGAAACGAATGTGCCAGAGTTATGAGATCATCGACAGCCGCCGGGTGGGAGATACGGAGGTGGTGCTGGGGTACAGCCCCACAGAGGTCTCCCCCTACGTCACCTGGAAATGTTATGCCTACGACAATTTCCAGGGGTACAACTATGGCCGTTACTTCGGAGACGAGCAGGCCGCCCGGAAGAATATGAAGCAGCGGGTGGATGAACTGCGGGAGTACCTTCCGCCCGGAGACCCGGACTGGAAGCCCCGGTATCACAGAAAAGACCCTGGCATGGAACGGTAACGTACCATGTTCAGGGCTTTTTTCATATTCAAATGTTCCCTCAATTTGATGGGACTTTCAGGGGAGGTGTGAAAAATCGACTTTGAAAAACGCATGGAGCGTGTGCGGGTGCTGACGGATCAACTGGAGGCCGGTATCACCGACCTGTTCCAAAGCGACCAGTACGCAGCCTATCTGCAATGCCTCTCCAAACTGCACCATTACAGTTACGGCAACATTTTGTTGATTAAACTCCAGTGTCCGCACGCCTCCATGGTGGCGGGGTATGGGGATTGGAAACGGAAATTTGGTCGTCATGTCAAGGCGGGCGAGACCGGCATCACCATCCTGGCTCCCTGCCCCTACTGGACACGGGACGAGGTGGAGGAGACCGGCCCGGACGGACAGACTACCAGAGAGCAGAAATGGGTGAAAAAAACTGGCTTCGCCACGACCACGGTGTTTGATGTCAGCCAGACCGAGGGACGGGAACTCCCCAGCCTGGGGGTGGAGGCCCTGACGGGCAGCGTGGAGGGCTATGAAAAGCTGCTGTCCGCCTTAAAAGCTATCTCCCCCGTCCCCGTCAGCGAGGGCCCCCTGCCGCCGGGCGTCCATGGGGCGTACCACCACGCGGAACAGAGGATCACCCTCAGCCCTGGCATGAGCGAGGCCCAGACCATCAAAACGCTGGTCCATGAGATCGCCCACGCCAAGCTGCACGCCCTTCCAGTGGAGGGCGGGATCATTGTAGGGGCCCATGAGAAGGACCGGAGCACCCGTGAGGTGGAGGCGGAGAGCGTGGCCTATACCGTATGCCAGTACCTGGGCCTGGACACCGGGGACTACTCTTTCGGCTACATTACAGGGTGGAGCAGCGGCAGAGAACAAAAGGAGCTGCGCTCCTCACTGGACTGCATCCGCAATACCGCCGCGGAACTGATCGACAGCGTTGAAAGCCGCTGTCTGGACCGTCCGCCCCCGGAGACTGCGCCGCAGAGCCGAAAGAGGCGTACCAAGGGCAGGAAGAAGCAGGCCCGGACCTCAAAAGTCCCCTCAATTTGAGGCGAGGTATGCAAAATCATTCAGCAAGAGAGGAGTGGATCGGCATAGAACAACAGGAACTTTACCGCTATTACTCTACCCAGCGGCCTGTGGACATAGGGACCTGCCCTATGCCCCTGGATAATCCCATGGTGGGCTTTCTAAACTATGATGAACGGATTAGTGTGGAGCACGGTACGTTCCGGGCCTGGGGGGAGGTCATTTACCGCTCCCCCCTTACCCCGGATCAAATGTATCAGTATGAACTGCGGCCATCCAGGGATAACCCCGATGTGCGCCGGATCATGGCGGAGCAGGCCCAGGTGGTAGGCGCCTGGGAGGTTCGGAATCATATCCCGGAGAGCAGACGCCTGACCCAGTATATCCATCCAGGCAAATTTGTGGCCGGTAAGCGCGTCACCCCGGAGGAGTTGGCCAGGCGATACCGGCTGGCCGAAGATAATCCCTTCATTCGCACCCGCGGCCTGCGGCCTAAAAAGTCCCCTCAAATTGAGGGAAGATAACAGGAGGAAGTTATGTATCACATCAACGCAAGCAAGGAACGGCTCAAAGCCGTGGAAATTCTGACGGTGCCCGGCCTGTTCACAATCCATCGGGTGGACCGTACCACACTTCCCCCGTGGATGCACCTCTATGAAATGCAGAGCGACCCTAGCGACTGGAGCCAGCCCTGCCTGCTGGGCCGGCATATCACGGTGGAGCACTTCGGCACCGTGCTCACTGCCAGCCCTCTCCCCCTGCCGCCCAGCGGCTATCTGGACCTGGCCCCCGGAGACTTTGATGACCGCCATGGCGAGGAATACCTGACAGCGTGGGAGTTTGAAGCCAAGTATCTGGACCCGGACTACCAGCCGCCCCCGGCCGTGCGCCCGGAACAGCGGCGGCACAGCCGGGCAAGGATGGTGCAGCCGGTAAGATGAAAGAGGCAAATATTAAATTGTTTCCTGTTTTGGACAGGTTGTGCGGCCAGACCACCCCCTCCACCCCCGCCAGTTTCCGCCCGGACCTCTGGACACTCCAGGCGGCTGTGTCGGAATACGAGATGGAGGAGCGGACCTTCTACTGGCTCCCCCGTTCCGGCGGAGGGCTGTGTGTCCGGGAACGGGATGTGTTCCTTCGCGGCTCCCACGGCCACCGGGTATGGACCAGCCAGCGCCCGGAGGCCGGAGAGGAGGCATACTGTGTCGTCCTCAAGGGCAGGGACCGGGACAGCCCCACGGGGGATATACGCTCCTTCGATTTTTCCGCGCACCTCCGCCGATTAAAAAACACGGCGATGGAGGCCAAAGCCGTGGAACTGGTCTTTTATTCCAGGCGGCGGTTTTCCATGGAGCCGGAACAGTACAGGGCGGCCATGGAAGATTTATTTTGGGAGTATGGGACGCTCCGGCACATTCGGTATCTGCCCGAAAATGAGGAAGCTCTGGCCCGCACGATCATGCTGGAGCATCGGTATCAAAAGGGCTGGACGCCGAAAAAGAACCGGGCTCCGCCCAGCGGCCCGGTCAGATAGGGAGGTGAATGTGCAGTATGGCGAAAAAATCGTTTTATGAGATTGGCCCCAGCGAAGGTTATCTCCGGGAGGGCTCCTACCTGGAGGTCAGGCGGCAGATCAACTACCGGGGTGACAGGGCCGACTTCAAGCCATTTCTGAATGTTCCGATCAAGGACCTGGAAAAGCAGTTGAAGGAGAGCCAGGCGGAGGAAAAGAAAGTCTTTGAGGAGATGAAGAAGGCCGTTACCGCCTGGGATGAGCATGGGGCGCAGACCCTTCTCCTGCAAAAAGCAATCGAATATCTGAAAACGCCGGAGGTCACGCACACCCACAACGAGTGGCAGAGGCACAAGGACGGCTCCTGGGAGATCAGCAACCTGGTCTATAAAATGACATTCAACATCGTCAAGTCGGGCAATGAATGGAAATTGACCTGGGAGTTGTCCTACATGGCCCCCGGCCTGTCTCAAGGGTATTGGGGCTATACCCGGAGCCCCAGGGAACGCATTGAGTACGAGGGCAGCAAGAAGTACAAAACCATGGAGGGGGCCCAGAAGTACATCCAGAGCAAATTTGACCAGTACGCGCCGTGCTTTGAATCCCTGTTCCCGCCCATCCCGGTGGAGGCAAAGGAGTTGTTTTGTGTCAACGGCCAACTCCTGCAAGGGTATTCGCTCCACCCCCCGGTCCCGCGGAAGGAGAAGGTTGCGCTGGAGGATCTTCTGGACTGCCTGGAGGACGGCGATATGGCCGGACTACCGGAGGCACAGCCAGTCTCCGATGAGCCGGCCCCTCCGGTGGAGGAAAAAAACCAGGCGGGGCCGTCCCTCCCGGTCCGGGTCCAGGCACAGACGCCGGACAGGGGAAAACAGGATCTACCTCCGGCCCAAGCCGCCCTCCCAACTGCCAGGAAAAAGTTGCTGCATAAAAAGCGGCTGGCTATGGCGCGATAGGGGGCGGCTATGGCATATACACATATCACCCCTGGATGGGAAATCGAAGTGTCCGCCCATTACTATCCTGATAAAATGGCGGACCGTGTTGCGGAATTGATCCAACTGCCGCGGGAGGAATTAGCCGATCTGGAGAAGGATAGCGTGCAGCAGGAAGAAGCCATTTTTGCCAAGTTTTCCAGCATAGAAGCCGAATGGAGAAAGCAGGCAGCGGAGACCATAGCCATCCGCAAGGCCAGGGAGTATCTGCGGGCCTTGCCGGTGGAGCACACGTCCAACCAGTGGAAGGTCAATCAATTCGGCTGGAATGTATTGAGCAACATGGTCTACAAAATGTCATATCGTGTGTCCGAAAATAAAAAGTTGGATGGAACCCTTATCAACTGCGCTTTGTCCTGGGATATTCATTATAATACGCTCCAACATCCCACCCCCGACTACACCGGCGACGGCTGGAAGATCGCCGGGCAGAGCGACAAGCGGTTTGCCACAAAGGAGGAGAGGGAGCGTTACCTGCAAGGCAGGATCAAAGCCTATGCCCATCTGTTTACGGAAGTTTCCCCACCCATTCCCAAGGGAGAGGAGAGACGCTTTTCCGTCAACGGCATCCTTCTCCCCGGCTATACCGTGGAGGCTTCCCTGGAAGAACGGGTGGAGGAAATGCTTTCCTTTCTGGAGGATGACCCGGCCCTGCTGGAGGAACCGCTGTCCTCCACCCATCAAGACACACCACAAGAGGAGGAACCGACTATGGCACAGAAGTTACATACCACACCCCTGAATCAGCACCGAAACCGGGAGAGTGTGCAAAAGCCGGAGACTGCCCGGAAAGGGCCCAAGAAACCGCCCCGCCGGAAAACAGCCCCGGTACGGTGACAGCGGCGCTTGCGCCGCTGTCCGCGCCAGCATGGCATTTTGACAGCAAAATGCCGCTGGTCAGGGGCTTCGCCCCTGATACCCCCACACCGCCGAAAGTCCCCTCAATTTGAGGGGACTTTTTTTCGTGGGCGGAGACCCCGTCCTATTACAGACAGGAGGGAACGATATTTACAGCAAAAAAGAGGCAAGGCCGCTGGAGGAGGCCATTCAGCGGCTTTTTGGAGAGACTTCCTATCGGGTCATCAGAACGCCATGCCGTGGGAAGTACCATGGACACAGCGATTACTCCCTTGTGTTTGGGAGCGGCAGAAAGCTGTATGTGGGACTGGACCAGCGGAACTATGTGCCCAAACTGCGGGAACACCTTGGCTGCATCCAGTATTTCCGGGAGCATCAGGCCGAGAACACAGAAAGGATAAAGGCTGCGCTTTCCGCCCACGACACCCCATTTTGTGACGCGGCTGTGGAGGTCTCGCCATATCCGGGCTCAAATGACCTGGTCGTTTACGGCGTAGTCGTTCTCACACACCAGAGCGGCATCAAGCTGGTGTACCGGGAGACCAATATGCACTATTTCCTTGTGAGCGGAGACCGGGATTGGCACCCGTTTGACAAGTGTATGGCCCACCTGTTGAAGGACGCCTGCGGAGAGCAAGCGTACTGCATGGTGTGTGACACCAGTGGTCTCCGATCCACCCGCCAGAAGCACCCGGCCAGAAAAAGAGAGGAGGCAGTTCGGTGAAACCTTATAAGACCATAACCCTGCGGCTGGACGCCGCCCACTACGCCCGGCTGACGGAGACCGCCCGGACCGCCGGGCTCAAGATCGAACCCATGCTCCGCCAGCTCATCATGGGCGTTGATCTCCGGCCCCGGCCCCCCGACACCTATGCCGCCCTGCTCCGGGAGCTGAACGCCATCGGCAATAATGTGAATCAGCTGGCTTATCAGGCCAATGCCAGAGGCGAGACTGCCCAGGACGAGATACGGGAGGCGGCAAGGCTGGTCCGGCAGGCGGTCCAGCTGGTCCGGGACACCCTGTAATGGCCTACACCAAGATTTTAGTCATCCATAACCGGCTGGACAAGTGTGTGGGTTATACCCAGGACCCGGAAAAGACCTCTCTGGAGGCCGCCATCGACTACGCCCTGGACCGGGAGAAAACGGAACAGACCTGCTATGAGACCGCCATCAACTGTGACCGGGAGAGCGTTTACGCCGACATGATGGCCACCAAGCGGCGTTGGGGCAAAGAGGGGCGGAAACGGAAGGGCTACCACATCATCCAGTCCTTTACGCCCGGCGAAGTGACGCCGGACCAGGCTCATGCCGTGGGTGTTGAACTTGCCCAACGTCTGCTGGGGGACCGCTATGAAGCGGTGGTCTCCACCCACCTGAACAAAGCGCATTTACATTCGCATATCGTTTTCAATTCCGTCTCCTTTGTGGATGGAGCCATGTACCGGGACCAGCTGAAGGACTACTACGGCGGGAACGGCGTGGGCATCCGGGGAACCTCAGACTCCATCTGCCGGGAACACGGGCTGTCTGTCATTGAGCCCGTTGCTCCGCTGAAAGGGAGGCCAATGAGCCGAGCCGAGTGGGAGGCGGCCAGACAGGGCAAGTCCACCGTGCGGGACCTGATCCGCCGTGATGTGGACGAAGCCGTCCGGCAAGCCTACACCTACCAGTCCTTCCTCAGCCAACTGCGGCGGATGGGGTATCAGGTAAAAACCGGCCCCAAAGTCAAGTACACCGCTATCCTTCCCCCCGGTGGAAAAGGGTATATCCGTCTGGACAGCCTGAAAGACGGCTATACCGAGGCGGACATACAGGCCAGGCTTGCCGCCGTCCGTTCCGGCGAGGCCCCGACACCGCCGGACAGTCCCCCAGCAGTGCGTTTCCGTCTGCTGGAGCCGGGCCGCCGGTACCGGGTGCGGGGCAGGATGCCAAGCCGTCCCCGAAAACTCAATGGTTTTCAGGCCCTCTGTTTCCAATACCTCTGCCTGCTGGGCGCATACCCAAAACACCGTCCGGGAAACCGGACGGCATTTTCTATGCGGGAGGAACTGCTGAAACTGGACCGCTATCAGGAGCAATTCCGTTATCTCCGTAAAAACCGCATTGAGACAGCGGTCCAGCTCTCTATGCAGTATGACGCGATACAGGCGGAGATGGACGCCCTCACAGAACGGCGCGGGCAGTTATACCGGCAGAAACGGCGGGGAGATGGAGACGAAAAAATTCAGGCGGAGATCGAACAAATCACCATACACCTGCGGGCGCTGCGCCGGGATTTGAAGCTATGCGCCCGCATCGAGGGCGACATCCCCAAGGTCCGGGCGGCGGTGGAAGCCCAGCGCCCAGACCATGCAAGGAGGCGTCCTTATGAAAAAACTGCTCCACGCGGACCTGACCGCCATTCTGGGGCTGATCCCGCTCTATCAGCCCACCGAGGCAGGGAGCCTTGAATTGGATCTGCTCAAACTGCAACAGGGAGGCGCGGACTATCTGTTCTGGCCCGGCGTGAGAGGTCCTGGCTGTTTGACCCGCCCCGTGTCTATGAGCCGGGCAGTTATGAAAATCTGTGCTGGCTGGCCTTTCAGGACCGGGCCGGGTGGCCGGTGCTTGCCCTCTTCCTCCATGTGGAGAAGTTTGTAGGCGGACGGCCCTGGGGGAGTGTGACCCTGCTGGACTACCGGGAGGCGGCCCGCGACGCGGAGACGTTTTCCTCCCTTACCGGGCCCCAGCGGGAGCGGCATTTGAAGCTGCTGAGAAAGCGGTATCTCCAAAAAGTTCAGTATTGTTCCATTTTGGAGGTCATTCAATATTTGAAAACCGGGAGGTGAAGAAGATGGATAACAGCGGTGAAGTGGCCGACCTGATGGTAAAGGAGAGCATCCAGCTCACCGAGGCCGCCGTTAAAATTCTGGCGGCCGGGAGTAAAAACCTGGCCGCCTTCCTGCTGGCCCTGTCTCAAAACAACAAAAAACTCTACGGCAAGGCCAACATGGCCCAGCTGCTTCAGATGGGCCGGGAACTCAAGACATTTCATATCAAGGAAAGTGACCTGGAGGACTTCCGGGCCTACGCCAAGAAAAATGTGCTGTTCTCCGTGATTAAGGACACCCGTTCCACCAGTGGGATCGTGGACCTTGTGACCAATGTGGACTATGTGCCGCTGGTCAACCACTATCTGGAGCAGAGGGGCTACCCGGCCCCCGCCAGAGAGCAGGAGGAAGAAGCGCCAAAAAAAGCCGTCCCCCGCGCTCGACCAGAACGCTCCTTACCACAGCGCGGGAGTGGCTCGACAACCAGGCATTTGAGGAGTACGGATACGGAGATGACGGAGATTACTGACAGCCCTGAAAACCGCCCCAGCGTAAAAGACAAGCTGGACGCCTGCCGAACCGAGGCGGAGCAAAAGCGCAGACGGCCCGCTCAGCAGCGTACCCGGCCCGTTAAATCACCGACACGATAATTTAGATTTAGGAGGATCATTCTCATGGCAAATTTGGAAGAGATCATTACGACCAAAGTAGAAAGCGACTCCCAGTGGAAAAACCAACAGCAGGCGGAGCGGCAGAACACCACTGAAATGCAGGACTACGGCATCGAACTGATCGTGACCAACCCAGCCCAATACCTTCGCTACCTGACCATGCAGGGGGATAACCCCACATACAGCGCAGGAAATGTAGCCATCGTCCTGGCCGGGATGGAGGGCGCCACCGTATTCGGCACCCGTGACCGCTGGCAGACGCTGGGCCGGAATGTCATGGAAGGCGAAACAGGTGTGAAAATTTTTGCCCGTGACGCCCGTACTAAGGCATACGCCCTGACCGATGCGTATGACGTGAGCCAGACACAGGGTAAGGACCTGAAACACCGGACGCTGCGTGAGGACAGCATAGAAATGGCCGGCGCCCTCAAAACCCTGCTGAACTACTCCAAGGCGGAACCGGCTGTGGATCATGACCTGGACACCCCTGCTTTTTTCGATGAGGATAAGCGGGAACTTGCCATCAATCCTGACTACTCAGACGCTGAGGCGTTTGCAGCTATCGCTGCGGAAGTGGCTCTGACCCGCTACCATGATAAGGGTTACAACCCGGATTACAGTTGGGCAAGATATGAACTGGACGCGCAAAGTGTTTCCTATATTCTCTGCCGCCGGTACGGTATCGAGCCGAAGCAGCCCAACATGGAACGGCTGGCAGAACGCTTCGAGGGGATGTCCCTGGATGAGTGCAAGAGCGTGCTGGACAAAGTACAGGATATGAGCAGGCAGATCGGGCGTTCCATCGATTTGAATATTGAGGCGGAAAAACGCAAAAGCCGCACTGCCGAGCGCCGCCCCGTGCGATAAGTCCTCGATGTGGGCGTCTCCCCTTGATGGAGACTAATCCGCCCGCCGTCCCCCGTCAAGGCCGGTCGATTGCCGGGGCAATCGCCCGCGAGCCGCCCAGTCTGCGGACTGGGCGGGCCTTGACTGGGGCCGTCCGCCGGATTATGCGGTCTCCAAGGGGAGGACGCCCCAAAAGCCGCCTAACGGCGGCTTTTGTCAGTGTGGGGAACGGGTGCGTCTGCCGCGGCCTCTCCGAAGGCGGGGCCCGCCGTTCAAAAGTCCCCTCAAATTGAGGGGACTTTTGGCCCCAGGTTTCCCGTTGCCTGTTTCCGCTCCCCATGATATAATATTTTTGAACATTTTTTCAAAGGCAGGTGACTGTATGAGCGGAAACGCTTTATTAGACCGTATCTACGCATACGCCCAGGCCATACGGGAGCGCCGCCCCCTCACCACGGACGAGGTGAAGGAACTGGACGCCTACTTCCGCATCGGCATGACCTATACCTCCAACGCCCTGGAGGGCAATTCGCTCACCCTCTCCGAGACCAAGGTGCTCCTGGAGGATGGTATCACCGTGGGCGGCAAGCCCATCCGGGACTGCTACGAGGCCACCGGCCACGCCAGAGCCTACGACTATATGCTGGAAACCGCCAGGGGCGGGCCTCTGCAATTCTGTGAGGGAGATATACTCCGCCTGCACGCCCTGTTCTATGGCGGCGTTGATCCGGAGCGCGCCGGACGCTACCGGGAGGGCCAGGTGTTCATCACCGGCACGGAGTATGTCCCGCCCACGGCGGAGGAGGTGCCGGGCCTTATGGCCGGGCTGGTGGAGGATCTGAATAAACGGAAGGATGCCACACACCCGGTCCTGCTGGCCGCCTATGCCCACTGGAGGCTGGTGGACATCCACCCCTTCCAGGATGGCAACGGCCGCACTGCCCGGCTCCTGATGAATCTGATTCTGGTGAACAGGGGCTACTGCGTGGTCTCTATCCCACCCATCCTGCGCCACGACTATATCACAGCCCTCCAGCAGGCCCAGCGGGCCCAAGGCCCCAGCGACGCCGCCTTTATCAAACTCATTTGCGAGTGTGAACTGGAAGCCCAGAAGGACTACTGCCGGATGTTCCGCATCAAACTCCCGGAGCGGAAGAAAGACGCCCCGGAGCGATAACTCGTAAGTTCCCTCAATTTGAGGGGACTTTTTCTTTTTCCAAATCTGACCCCATGAAAAGGAGTGGTACATTTTGAATGTCTTGATCGTAGAGCCTGGCCGTGTCCCTTATGAAAAAGAGATCCATGGACTTCAGGAAATGCAGGCGGTAGTGGGTGGCTTGATACAGGCCATCTATCCTTATAAAGAATCAGTGGCCCTTGTCTGTAATGAGGAATCTCTTCTTTTGGGCCTTCCCTTTAATCGGAGCGTGGAGGGGGGATATGGCGGGATCTGCGGCACCTTTTTCCTTTGCGGCATCAAGGCGGATAACTTTTGTTCTTTAACCCCAGAACAAGTACAGATCTACAAAAAGAAATTCCATCATGCGGAGTTTCTGATTGGCGTGAAAGGAGATGAATTGATTACCATGAAAGTCCCTCCCCGCCGGAAAGACCGCCCTCCCGGCCAGCGCCACCCGCCTAACCCCAGAGAGCGATAGTTGAAACAGGCCGAACAGTCAATAAGAAGTTTTCCCCGGCTCAGAAAGTGTCCTCAGTTTCAGGGCACTTTCTGAGCGATTTTTATGGAAGGAGTTGACCCACATGAAGAAACGCACCGTGCCTCTGTTTTTGGCGGTGCTGACCGCCTGCGCCCTGGCCTGTCCGGCCATGGCCGCCGAGGCCCCCGCGCCGTCCGTCGGACCTGCCGCTCTCTATCCTGTGGAGGTTTTGGAGTACACTGAGGGGGACCGGGCCGAGCCAAGGATCGGCAAGACCTACGAACTCTCGCCCATGGATGACCCGGCCCTCATCCCCACCGGGGACTTTGAGCGGTCCGGCTGTCTCTATACCCTGCGGGATATTGTCAAGGAGGACCAGACGGAGACGGACAGCAAGTATTACACCGAGACCGTGACCCTGGACAGCAAGAGCAAGGATATGGAGGAGATCATGCCCCTGCTGGCCGCCACTTGTGAGGCCGTTACGGAGGACGGCTATACCGGCCTCCTTACCCTGGACACCGCCAGCATCCAGGTGGAGGCGTCCGGCTATACCACGTCCACCCGAAACGTCTCCGCCACTCGCAGTTATCCCAATCTCTCCGAGGCGGATGTGTCCCTGGTGCCCAAGTCCATTGAGGACAGCGGGCGCACTCTCACACTGGCGGATGTTCAATGGCAGGAGGCTGGGGGGTTCTACAATGCTGCTGCCACTTATACAGGCACCGCTTCCAGCAAATATGCCACCGGCTACACCGTCATGGCGGACTACGCCGGGGAAGTGACCAAGACTACCGGCGGGACCGTGCTCTATACCGCCGTTTTCGGCCTGGCAGAGGAGCAGGAGGCCGTGACCGCTATCTCCCAGCCTACTGCGGAGGGCGGCGGCTTTGATTGGCGCTGGCTGCTGGTCCTGCCAGCCGGGGCGGGCGTTGTCGGCCTGGTATTCCTGGGCCGCTTCCTGCTTCAAAAGTACAAATCTAAGAAAGAGTGGGAGGAGTACAACAAATGAGGCTGAAAACCCTTTGTCTGGCCGCCCTCATGCTGGCGGCTGTCTGCATCACCCCGGCCAGCGCCCTGGAATACACCATGGAGGCCCCGGACGATTACCTGTTTGCCCGGCCCACCTCGTCGTCGCAAACTGCATATCTTTCGCTTCATCCGATGGATGAAGCTCAATCATTCCGTTGCGCCTCCTCTTCAGACTGCAACCGCTATGCTGGGTTGCAGTCTGATACCGCACAGGACCAAAATGTGGACCGGAGCAAAAACACAGCCCTGATCCCGCCCAACTTTGGCAGTCCTACCAGTTACCTCCCCGGCTCCGGCGCGGCCCTGACCCCCAACCTGGTCCCCGGAGCCCTGGACGGTGGGGGGCTGGTCTCCCAGGTGGGGAGCGTCACCTATCCCACGGTAAACACGCACTCCGGCTGGACTGGGACTACCGCCACAGGCTGGACGGATGTGACCAGCGATCTCTACTACTCCGGCGGGCACCTGGGCACCCTCAAAATTCCCGCCATCGGTTTGAGCGTCAAGGTGTACGAGGGCACGGGCAGCAAGACCTTAGCCAAGGGTGCGGGCCACTTCGAGGACACCAGCCTGTGGGATGGAAACTGCTGCATCGCGGCCCACAACCGCGGCGTGAACAACCACTTCGGGAAGCTCCACACCCTGGAACCGGGGGATACCATTACCTGGACCACCAAGCTGGGCACACGGACTTATGAGGTGGTCAGCGTCCAGAAGGTGAAGGAGACCGACACCAGCGGCACCGCCGCTACCAGCGATAACCGGCTCACACTTTTTACCTGTGTCCGGGACCAGCGGGACTACCGCTGGATGGTCCAGGCCGTGGAGAACTGAGGCGTCAAAATCTTCCCTCAATTTGAGGGGACTTTGACGCCTTTCTTTATCTACTTGATTTGACTCATCTATTTTTACAGAAGGGGGTGTTGATCGTTCAACGCCTCCTTCTGCCTATTTTTAAGGAGGCAACATGAAAAAACTGTTATCGCTGTTTTTGGCCTGCATCCTGATCCTTGGAATACTGCCCACGGCGGCCTTTGCGGCCAGCTCTGAGGAGGATGCCTTGGGCGAAGTGGACATCT
>OJQA01000580.1_pt1 | contig 19287 bp, 9 predicted proteins | sample 1598661 | NCBI WGS metagenome assembly OJQA01 (sample SAMN03922454, study PRJEB24848) | human gut metagenome | isolation source: stool sample | host: Homo sapiens | place: Germany | collected 2009-11 | reverse complement strand
TGGGCTCGGAGATGTGTATAAGAGACAGAATATGTACGTTTCCGCTTCGACGGACAAGCCGCTCATGAGCAAGCCCGATATCACGACGATGATTACAGGCACGGTCGGTGTGCAGAATCTTGCGAACAACGCCAAGGTGAATATCGGTGCGCACAAAAGGCTGACGGCCGGGGCAGATGTGGCACTGGCTGCGTCCGTAACGGAGCAGAATGCTCTGCTCGCAGGCAAGTGGCAGCTAATTCCCGATATTTTTACGAATGATGCAGGCCAAAACGGTCTGGGTGCGTCGGTGGGCGTGCAGAACGCTGCCAATAAGAGCGAGGTGCGCGTCAATAATGGCGTAGGCATCAGTGCTGGCAGCGGTGCTGTCGCTATGCAGACGGCCAACGATATTATCAATACCTCGCTCGTCATGGGCGGTGCGAAAACCAGCTCGCTGGGCATCACGGGCATGGTGAACTATGTAGGCGGCTCGTCGGCAGCAGAAACGCTGGTCGATGACGACGTCAGCTTAAGTGCGGCCAAAAAGCTGCGGCTGGCGGCAGCCAACGACACTGTGCTGACAGCAGTAACAGGTGACTTTGGCTATTCCCAAGGCAGCTCTGTCGGCGTGAGCACGAGCGTTATTGATTATAATGTCAAGACGCTGGCGCAGCTGCGCAATCTTGAAGGCACGGACAGCGCAGGCAAGGGCAGCATCACTGCGAGTGCGCTGGAGGTGAACGCGCACACCGACGGCGTTATCAACAACTTTGCTTTGGCAGGCGTGGCGAGCAAGAGCAGCAACGTGAATAAGGACGCAGGCGGTGTGAGCACGTCTACCTCGGACGGCAAGGCTAAGGAGGGCGTGGAGAAGGCCGAGGTGAAGGCAGAAGAGAAAAAAGATGACACCAGTGCAGGCGGCAGCGATAAAAATGATGATAAGGTGCAGGGTACCTTGCGTGCAGGCGGCGATAAAAAGAACGACAGCAAGAAGCTGGAGGAAAGCGTTATCAAGGTTGATGCCGCAGGCAGTGTTGCGTGGAACTACGTGAAGGATGAAACAGACGCTTCAATAGATAATGTTCAGATAGAGCTGCTGCGTCCCGCAGGCACTGATAAGACCACGAGCGTGGCTATTGCGGCGGAGGACAGCTCCTACATTGGCGCGTACAGCGGCTCTGCTGCCTTGAGCAAGTTTGGCTTTGCGGGAGAGAAAGCCAGCTCGACGAAGTTCGAAGGCATGCTGAGCGGTGCGATAGCGGTCAACGATGTGCATAAGTCGACCACGAGCGCTTTGCGCCGCGCCGAGTTTAATAATGCGGACAACGTGACGAATCTGGCGCAGAACAGCGGCGCACAGGCAGCAGCAGGCTTAGCCATGGGCGTGGAGCTGGGCAAGCGTGCAGGCAGCGTGGATATCAATCTTGGCGGCTCCGGCTCGGCCAACTATGTGGACAGCACGGTGCTGGCCGAAATGACGGGCAATGTCATGAAGAACGGTGCGCTGAACGTGAGCAACGTTGCCTATGACAAGGATGTGCAGGCTGGCGGCGGCATTAATTTTGAGTTTTCACGCGGCAATGCGGCGGCAGGCGCAGCCATCAGCATCAGTGATGTGGACAACAAAATCAGCGCCGTAATGCAGGACAACCGTATTGGCACGCAGGATAAATTAGCCGGCAGCATCAGCAATCTGGCCTTGAGCAATCTGGTGCAGGTTGGCACAGCAACGTCCATCGGCGTGCTGGTGGGCAGCAAGGCTTACTTCATGGGCGACGTGGCGATTGCTGTAAATATGGTGGATAATGATGTGCAGGCGCAGGCCGACAGCAACACTATTTATGCGCAGTCCGTGGCGAACGAAGCACGCGATGGCAAGCTGCAGGTCAATGAAAAGCAGAACAAGTACATCGACGCTATCAATTCCACTGCGGATAACGGCATCACTGTCGAGAAGGAAACAGGCAAATTCTATAAGCTTGATGCCAATGGCAGCAAGCAGTACATCGTGGGCGAGGGCGCAAGCTATGTCTATGAGGACAATGGCGCGGCGGCAGACCTTTACGATGCGAATAATAAAATTTCTTATGACGAAACGACAGGCAAGCTTACGGACAGCCACGGCAGAACGCTGGTGTTCAATAGCAAGCGTAGCTTTGTCGATGAAAAGACCAAGGCCGGCGTAGATGTTACGGCTGCTGCAGCGGCGAACATTCTCGACCTTGACGCACAGGCGGCGCTGGCGCAGGCCAACGGCTCGCAGGGCGTGGCGCTGGGCGCGGAGGAGAATAAGGACGGCTCTCTGACCTATAAGAGCAAGACGCTGACGGCGGAAAGCGCAGGCAATGTTATCGTGGGCAGCGCGATTGCCGTAGCAGCGAAGGCCAGTGAAGGCAGCTACGGCGGCAGCGCAGCTGTGGCGACGAACATCAATCATATCAAGAACAGCTTTAATGCTGCGGCTAGTGATAATAATATTACTGCATCCGGCAAGGACGGCGTGAAGATTACTGCTGCTTCCGACACGCTCATGGTAGCAGTGGCGGCTGGTGCAGCTGCTTCCGCAGGCACGGATAAGGTTTCTGTCGATCTGGCAGGTTCGGGCGTAGATAATACGCTGCATAATGATACGCTGGCAAGTCTGACGGGAGGCAACATCAAGGCCGACAATGTGGAGGCTGTAAGCAGCACGAAATCCTTGCTGGTCGGCGTTGCCGGACAGCTTAGTGCAGTGATTACGGGCCAATATGGCGGCGCAGCAGGCCTGACGTGGGCGCAAAGCGATCTCGATAATACGACGGGTGCTTATGTAAGCGGTCTGAAGCTGACTGGCTATAATGGTAAGAATAAGCTTTTCAAGGCTGAGGCGATAAATGACAGCAGCATCGTGACGGTGGGCGCAGGCGTGAGCGCGGCGCTTGCCAGTGGCGCGGCGACAGGCGCTTATGCAGGCAGCTATGGCAAGAATGATACCAAGGCTGTTGTTGATGGTGATAGCAGCATCGAGAGCGCAGGCAGCATTGAGGTCAGCGCAAAGGATAACAGCAGCATAAATACGGCTGCTGGCAGCATAGAGCTTGCAGGCAGCAAGGATGTGGCAGTGACGGTAGGTGGCGCTGTAGTCAACACGCAGTTGGGCAGACATGTACAGGCACAGCTCAATGATACGCAGCTCGAGCTGGCGAAAAATACAACAATAAACGTTCTGGCTAACGATAAGTCGTCGACGCTGAACCTCGCCTTGGGCGGCGGCGTAGCTATTGGCGGCGAGATGGCCGGCGTTGCAGCGCAGGGCAGCGTGGCTGTGCTCTCTGCTGACGGCGTGACGCAGGCGACCTTTGATAAGGTCAAGCTGCAGGCTGAAGCAGATGCTGCTGCGGTAAGCGTCAAGGCCAACAGTGACAACAGGCTGACGAACAGTGCGGATGCTCTGGCTATTGGCGGCGGTGGTCTGGGCGGCGGCGCTTTAGGCGCGGCGGTCAGCGTGCTGACGAACAGCCGTGACACTGTTGCGCAGGCTAAGGGCGGCAGCTGGCGAGCAGGTGCTGCGCTGGTGCAGGCCAACAGCAAAACTAAGGTGGAGCACGTTACGACAGGCGTGAGTGCTGCCGCAGGCGCTGAGGGCGCAGGCGCACTGACAGCGTCCGTGCAGGTCAACGTGCTGGAGGACAAGACAGAGGCCTATGTGCAGCAGGTGCAGGGCAGCGTGAAGAGCCTGACGGTGAATGCCGACAGAAATATGGATATAGCTGCCTATAACAATGGCTTTGCGCTGACTGCCAGCATGATTAGCGGCAGCGTCGGCGCAGGCGTGACGACCGTTGATGATAAGGCCAGCATTTTGGCTGGCTTGGCAGATAGCAAGCTGCAACGTGCTGATAAAAGCGCAGACGTAAAGGTGACGGCGAAGAACAAGACCAGCATAGAGACAGAGGTTTCCAGCAATAATATGGCGCTTTCTCTCGGTGCGGCCATCGGTACGGGCGTTGAGGTGGTGAATCTTGAGGCGCAGACTGCTGCCCTAGTGAAAAATTCTCAGCTAGGCGATAGCAAGAATGCCTTCCATAATATCGACATTACGGCGGACAATGAGGTCAGCAACAAATTTACGAACGTTGTCGACAGTACTGCTTCGCTGGCAGGCGTAGCGGTAGGCGTGGGCGTAGCCAACATCAACACGCAGACAACGACGACGGTGGACGGCAGCAAGCTCTATGCCGATAATATTAAGGTTACTGCTGACGAAAGGCGCACAGCAGATGCGCAGCTCGTTGGCGCAGCAATTGGTGGTTTGGCCGTGGGTGTGAACCTTATGTATACGAATCTGGGCGGAGAGCTGCAGGATGCCTATACCTATGATGTATGGAACGAAAATAAGCAAAGCTACGATACATATACAACGTATACGCAGGCTACCGATAGCGTGGAAAAGCAATACGTGACGGATATTCAGGGCATCGCAGGCGAAGGCCTTACCGGCACGAATGCGGCGCTCAAGGCGCTGCCTGCTAATTCCGTGGCAGAGGTGAAGCTCAATAAGGGCAGCGCAGCCGGCAAGGTTGGCGTAAATATCAAGGGCAGCACGCTGGAGGCCGGGCAGGCAGTGCAGGCTGCGGCACATGGAACGAACAATGTCAATAGCGATATCCGTCAGGCAGCAGTCGCAGGAGCGTCTGTGGCGGTGGCAGGCAATCACACGAGATTCCGCGAGGAGCAGAGCGTGCAGCTTGCTGAGGCGATAATCAAGGGCAAAAGCGTGGACATCAGCTCGCTGACGGATGGCAATATCAAGCATTATACGGGACAGGGCGGCTTTAGCATCGAAGCCTACAGCGACACTGTTTCCTATATTAAGCACAGCGGTGCGAACAAGCTGCAAATCAACGGCTCAACAATTACAGCGACGGATAAAGCCACGCTTAGCGCACAAAATAAGGTGCAGCTGGATAATAAGGCGCTGGCTGTCAACATTGGCGGCGTCAGCGCAGGCCGTCTGGTGCTCGAGAGCAAGGATAGTCTGGCCGCCGGCGTGGAGCTGGGCAAGCAGACTGCCGGCAGCGTAGAAGGCAAGAGCATCAGCATTACTGCTGAAAACGCAGGCAAGGTCAAGGACGAAATCGAGGCAGGCGTGACGGTCGGTGTGATTTCGATTCATGGCAGCAGTGCTGAATCGCGTGCCCTTGGTGCGGCGGACGTTTATGTAGGCGCTGGCAGCAGCCTTAGGGCGGACAGCGCAGAGCTGCAGGCAAAGATAGGCCGCGACAGCGATTATACGACGGAAGCAATCAACCATGCAGTGAGCGTGTCCGCAGGCTTGGATGTAACGGTTAACAGGGCGCTGACGGAAAACGCGATGCAGAGCAATGTTTACCTTGGCGACATCAGCGCAGGCTCTAAGCTGGCAGCTTTGCGCGTGCAGGCGCTGAACAATAACAGCAGCAATGCTTACGTCTATTCCTTTGGCTTGGGCATTATAGCAGGCAGCGGCAACAACTTTGCGAAGGCGGAGGAAAACAGCACCGTCGCCATTTCCCTCGATGGCGGCAAGGGGCTGACGCTGCAGCAGCTGGACGTGCTGGCAGAGAATGTGCAGAGCGTGACGGCTAAGGCTGATGGCAGCGCAAGTGCCCTGCTGGAGATTTCGCCCTATACAGCTAAGGCTACGCATGACGCTAAGGCGCAGACGAGCGTGACGCTCAAGGGCGAGCTGACAGCGGCGGACAGCATGAGCGTACAAGCGCTGCGCAGGGAGAATACTAACCTCAAGGCGGATGCGCTGACGAGCTCTTTAGCCGGCGGCGGCGATGCTTCTGCGGATAATAAGAGCACTGGCAAAGCCTTTGTCGAAGCCTCTGCGGCTAAGCTGACCAGCGGCAGCGATATGCTGCTCAAGGCAGATAATAATGTCAAGCTGAACAGAGCAGAGGGCTATAACGAGATGCTGTGGGGACAGGGCTATTCCGGCTTGGTCGGCGTCAATACTGCAGGCGTTGACAATAGCATTACGGCAGAGACGGCCGTAAGACTGCAGGACAGCAGCCTGCAGAGCAAAAAGGGCCACGTGCAGCTGGCCAGCCAAAGCGAGGAGGACCTGCTTGTTAATGCCTATGTCTATTCCTCAGGCATAATTGATGCCACAGAAACGCGCGTCACTAATAACATTAACAATGACAACCGTATTGAGCTGACGAACTCGAACATCAAGACAAGCACAGCCTATAAGGATATTACGCTGGCAGCAGCGGACGACCTCAAGCTGTACACCAGTGCTATTGCCGAAACGCCGATTGGCGTTTTAGCCGGCAGCAATGCTGTGGTGAAGAATGCTCTGCAGCGCACGAATGCGCTCGGGCTTTACGGCGCAGGCGAGCTGTACAGCATGAACGATATCAACTACTATGCAGGCAAGCATCTTGATGGCAGCTTGGGACGCATCGAGCTGGATGCGCAGGCGATAAATTATAATGGCAGCGTTATTCCCGTGGTGCTGAGTCCTTCGCTTAACAATGAGGTTACACAGCAGAACGAGCTCTTCATGCAGAGCGGCGCGAGCAACAGCGTGCGGCATACGAATATCTATGCTGACGCAGGCGAGGAGCTGGTATTTGTCCATACAGGCCGTGATACCAGCTATGGTGGTGATGAAGAGGGCGGCTATGTAACCGAGGATACCGGCAGCAAGCATTATAATAAGCTTGATAAAAACAGCGTTGATATCAACGGCAGCATGGCTGCAGGCATGGATAACAGGATTAACATCGTTGTCGGTGCAGCAGGCGATATCGCGCTGTTCGACGAGGACGAACGCAAGTCATTGACGAATAAAACGGCACTCAGCAAGGAGGAGCTGCAGGGCAAAATTACTGTTGCAGGCAGCGAGGTGCTTGATGCGCAGGGCAAGCCCACAGGTGCGCACAGCGGCCTGACTGAGGAAACGGCAGCGACTATTAAGGACAGCATCAAGCTTGGCTCTGTTGATTATGCGCAGACCTTGATGAACCGCTACAATGAAATCATGCTGCTGATAAGCGAATACGCCAGCGACGGCGCCGACAGTGCTTCCTATATTGGCTATAAGGCCGAGGCGGAGCGCCTGCTCAGTCAGATGGAAAAAATGGGCGAGGTTTCCTATGTCGATGGCAAATATGTGCTCAATGCCAGGAAGATGGTGGACTACGTGGAGATTCCAGAGCTGACGGCATCCGGCGGCAACATTGCTATCAACACGTCCGTTCTGAAGAGCAGCAAGGCGACAGGCTCGCTGGCAGCCAACGGCAGTCCGGAAATCAACGTCACCAACAATACCAACCTTATGCTGCGTCTGCAAAGAATCAACGTGGACGATGGCGGCGGACGATTGCTGTATAATAATGAGCAACTGACCGGCAGCACGAGCAGCGATTTTAATAATAATATCAGCAAGCTCAATAAAAAAGACAATGCGGCAAGCGGCGGCTTCCAAAGCGTGAAGTCGGAGACAGGCATTGGCGGCAGCATCAATATCAAGGGCAATTACAGCGGTGCGCCCTTAGATTATAGGGTTGTGGAGGACGGCAAGACTTCCTATGGACAATATTTGCCGCAGGCCGATATTATCGTCAGCGGTGATGTGTATAATAAAAATGGTTCGATTAAGATTACGAGCCAGAATAACAATATCACTATCGCCGGTGCATCGGCGCAGGACAGCGTTTCTGTGCTGGGCGCGAGTGTTGCGCTTTCAGCAGGCGGCTCGATTACGCAAACCTTCACTGATGGCATTGTGAATATCGACCACGATCCGCGGCAATTTTTTAATAAACAATATGATAAGCTGAAAAAAGATAAGAAAAATATTTACGATATCACAGGACCCAATGGGGAGCCTTATGATGGAATGGAGCCCACGGGCAGCTTTATCGCCGGCGGCGTCATCTCCATCAACGCTACGGATATCAATGTCGACGGCATTGTCCAGAGCGGCTATGGTGATTATGGACTGTGGATGAGTAATGATAAAAACGTGGAAGCAGCGATAAATAAGATTAAAAGCAGCTATAAGGAGGGCGACAAGCTCACCGATGATTATGTCAAGGGCAACGATGCGTACCAGATTGTCAAGGGCTCTGCTTATTGGGACTATGATGCAAAATGCTATAAGTACAGAATTGGCGCCTACTACAATCCTGCAAGCAATACAATCATTCTGGAGGATGTCAATGCCTCGGGCGGACAGATTTATCTTACCGGCCGCATTTCCAGCATCGGTGCCGGCAGGCTTTACTGTCTTGATGGCACGAGCAATATTACTATAGAGTCTAACCTTCCTTATAACATGAAGCTGGGCAGCCTCATCACGAACGATGTAAAAGGACGCGTCAGCATCACGGATACTGCCGGTTATTCTGTATCTTATAATAATAAGAAAATTCCTGTGGCGAGGGTGACGGAGTACACCAATGGCATGATGGAGACCTATTATGTCAGCAGCGGTGGTACGAAGTATGAATACATGGCGACCTACTTTGATGGAGGCAAAGGAGGCGAATATAAGCCTAAGGCCGGCTTGCGCTATACGTGGACAACCGGCACGAAGAACACTGATTACAAGCGCTATACCCATGATGATATGGATGGCGGCTGGGGACTGTGGGACCTGGAGGAGAAGGATAAGGATCTGCAGGAGTGGTCGACGCAGGAGAACCTTACAGGCAGCGGCAGCAGTGCTAATGAGGCGCGCAAGGATGGCGTGGTGGTTCAGGAGACGAATGATACGCGCAAAACCTTTATGGAGTACGAGCATAACCAGCTGGGAGAAACTGTGCGTACTATCGAAAGCGAGCGTTATTATAGCACCGGATTATTTGGCTGCCATAAGCACCATGAGGTGACCTGGAAGGAGGAGACGGGCAGTACGGATACGTATTTTGCCAGCGCCAAGGCAGATTATCCTATCGAAGTAAAATTCCTTGGCCAGAAGGCTGAGGAGTCGGCTGTCAAGGTGCACAACGTTATGGGCGGCATTGAGATGAGCGGCTCTATCGGCAACACGCAGCTTTATGAAGGTACGGATGCAGCAGGCAATATTACCCACAACACCAAGGGCACAGTGCTGATAAATTCCGGCAGGATTGATGTCGGAGAGCCGGTGAAGCAAAGTGGCGGTGCTCTGTATGGCCGCATAATCAGCGTTGCCGGCACGGGCAATCTGGAGAATATCAATATTGCAGCTGGAGACGATGTTTACTTGAAGCTTAAATCGTGGAGTCAGGCTGGCGGTGAGGTCAAGGTTAATGTCAGCAACCTCGCCGGAGCGAAGGGCAGACTGCATCTAGATGCGAATTCCGGCGAGCTGAGTGAAAGTGGCTACAGATGGAAGCTGCTTGATATTACGAACAGCTCCAGCAACGGCGATATTATTTATGCAGGCAACAATGCTATCGAGGCGGATCGTATCAACCTGACAGCTGCTAATGGCAGCATTTATGGTGATGGCAGCGATGGTTCGGCTATGAAGATTAAGGCAGGGCAGAATGCTGCCGGAGATGACAGCCTCAGCGCTTCGATTAACGTGAAGGCGAAGGGCGATATCAATATTGAGCAGGTCGAGGGCAATCTGCGCCTTGGCAGAGTTTATTCGAGCACAGGTGACGTAACGCTGAAGTCGGCAGGCAGCATAATTGATGCATTGCCGGAGGAGGCTGCGGCCAAGGGCAGCGAGGAAAGCCGTCTGCAGCGCTGGAAAAATATCGGCCTCATCGAGGGCGGCAACAGCAGGCTGCAGGAAATCAAGAGCAGACTGAATCAGGAAAAGGGACTGGACAGCTATGCTGCTTGGGACAAAACTGCATTGCTCTACGCTGTTTCTGAGAGCATTCTGCAAAAGACGGCAGAAAGCCTGGACCAGACCTCGACGAAGGATCCGAACGTCATCGGCAGGAATATCACGCTGACGGCGAACGGCAGCGTCGGTCAGCGCGGCGAGACGAAGGAAATTACGCTCACCGGGATTTTGGCGAAGAATGCTGACGGCAGCTATAAGAATGCCAATGCGCTTAATGATTTGAAGACCTTGGGGCAGGCAGATGTGACGAATGTTACGCTGCGCAAGGCTGCTGATGGCAAGCAAATCGCCGTGATTGACGAAACGCAGACCTTGGGCATCCAGCAGACGACGAGCAACGGTCAGGGCAAAATCAATATTCAGGCTGCGGCTAAGGGCGGCCAGGGTGACATCTTCCTGCAGGGACGCGAGGAGGTTAGCCTTGAGAAGAGCTTCGCTGGCCGTGCAAGCAAGGACCTCAATATCGAGACGCTTATGACCGGCAACGGCAGGGCGACAGTTACGAGCCTCGGCAGCATCAATAAGCTGGCTGCAGAGCCGGAGGCTGTCAATATTCAGGCGCAGAGCCTGTATCTGACAGCGATTAACGGCGTTGGTAGCACAGGTGCGCTGAATGTCAGCCTTTACGGACAGGATGAGGCGAACGATGGCCTGAGCGTAATTTCGGGCGGCGCTGTGGCGATTAACCAGCTGGGCGACAAGCAGCTCGTTCTGCAGCATTTGTCGACAGGCAAGGACGCAGGCAGCTATCTTAAGATTTTGGCTGATAACGATATTGTGCTTCATGGAGACGCGCCTGACAGCGAGAGCATTACGCTGCAGAGCCGCGGCGGCAGCATCACTGCGGGCGAGCTGACAGGTAATGATATTACCTTGAGCGCACGTAAGGGCTCGCTGGACATCGACAGGCTGGAGGCGCAGGGATTGCTGCGTGCAGAGGCCGAGCGCATGCATTTTGGCGATGCGTCTATAGGTCATGGCAGCATCAGGCCGGGCAGGGAGGCAGTGTTTGACAGGCTGCGCACGAATGGCTTGGCTCAATTCCACAATGTTTCGCAATATCAGGTCTATGACTTGGGCGATGGCTTGCAGCTGCGGCTGACGGCTGGCGGCAGAAGTCCGTATGATGCGCTGGTGCAATTTGACAACGCTCTGCATGAGTTCTGCAGCCAGCGTCTGTATGCCACTGGCGTGCTGGGGACAAAACTGGAGTATGATGTGCATGAGAAGCTCTTTGGGCCGCAAATCAGACCTGGGATTTTGTTCGACAGATATAATCTGATAGAGCAGGAGGAAGCAGAAGAAAAAATTTAGAAGAATAAACAAAATATAATTAAAATTTTTTGGCAGCTGCTGTAAAAAGCAGCTGTCTTTTTTTGTTTGCGATATAATTAAAATAAATATTCTTGCATTAAAGGATTCATTCTTAAAAGCGTCAGGCGGAGGAAAAGCGGCTGACGCTTTTTTTAGCTTGCACGTGTTCGCTTGCTGATGTCCCCAACGGCTGTTGTAACGGAAGAAATAGTGGACTTTTGCTTGACTCGGGGGGGAGCACTGCGCTACAATAATATACATAAAATTGAAATATCTGTAGCAAATAATATCTGGATGGGACATCATCCAGCAGGAGAGAATCAGTAAGACCTATATCCTGCTTGCAGGAATGGCATGGCTCGTTTGTATCCTAGAATCTCCCACTTCAAATACCGCAGGGATTAAGTGTAGGGAGTATGTCAAAAGCTGAAAACAAATGTGGTTGCAAGACCACATTTGTTTTGGCAGGCGTTATTCTCAGGTGAGAATGACGCGAGGGAATTGACCACATTTTGCTTCATTACTGAATTGAGCAATTAAAATATCGCAGAGTACAACCCTCAGTCAAAATCACTAGCGTGATTTTGCCAGCTCCCTGACGCTAAGACCCAGTTTGTCGCAAGCTTGCGCAGCAAGAAACTGTTGGTCGTGCTAATGTCGCCTTGCGACGGCAGGGAGCATATAAAAGTTTGAAGTAATCACTGACTAAAATCTTAAAGATAGCCTATTATCTCTCCCCTGAAAGGGGAGGCGGATGCGAGCATAGCGAGCAGACGGAAGGGTTGGGATACTCTTTGTTCACGCTTTGTAAACTAATTTCAATTCACGTAAAAAAGGACTACAATCATGTATGACCAATACAACCGCAAAATAGATTACCTGCGCATCTCCCTTACCGACCGCTGCAACCTGCATTGCCGCTATTGCCGGCCGGAGGTGAGTGAGCATGTGCCGCATAACGAAATATTGCGCTATGAGGAGCTTTTGCGTATCTGCCGCGCTGCGCTGCAGCTTGGTATCCGCAAATTCAAAATCACCGGCGGCGAGCCTTTGCTGCGCAAGGGCTGCAGTGATTTTATCGCGAGCCTGAAGCAAATGGAAGGCGTAGAGCAGGTAACGCTGACGACTAACGGCACACTGCTTTCGCAGCAGCTGCCTGCGCTTATCGCAGCGGGTGTGGACAGCATCAACGTGAGCCTTGATACTCTGAATGCAGCGTATTATACAGAGCTTACCGGCGGCAGCCTGGACAGCGTTCTGAAATCATTGCAGGAGCTACAGGCTGCAGGAATATCGTTTAAGCTGAACTGTGTGCCCTTAGCAGAAAATGGCCTGGTCGATATTATGCAGCTGTTGAAGTTGGCGCACAGCTATAATGCGCCGTTGCGCTTTATCGAGCTGATGCCGCTAGACTGCAACACTAATCTGCAAGGCCTAAGCGGCAGTGAAATTCGCAGTCTGTTGGAGCAGGCAGGCTTACAACTGCAGCGTGACGCGCAGCGTTACGGCAACGGTCCCGCAAGTTATTGGCGCATCGGCGGCTATAAAATGCCGGTGGGCTTTATCGAACCGCTGCACAATAAATTCTGCGCTGTCTGCAACAGGGTGCGCCTTACCTCCGTGGGCATGCTGAAGCCCTGTCTTTACTGTAACGAGGGCATGAATCTGAAGCGCTTGCTGCGTGACGGCGCAAGTGATGCTGATTTGCTGCAGGCGATGCAGGAGATTATTTATGCCAAGCCTGCGGGACACAGCTTTGACGTAGAGGCTGCGCGTTTTAATATGAACCAGATAGGCGGATAAATACAGGCTTTGAAGGAGCAGACAATGAGTGAATTTACACATTTTGACGCCGCCGGCAATGCTCTGATGGTGGATGTCAGCGATAAGGCTGATACCGCGAGGGTTGCCGTGGCGCAGGGAAAAATCTGCGTAAGCAGAGAAATATATGAAAAAATTGCTGCCGGCAGTATGGCCAAGGGTGATGTGCTGGGCGTAGCACGTGTTGCCGGAATTATGGCAGCCAAGCGCACCAGTGAGCTGATTCCGCTATGCCATCTGCTGCAGCTGACGAAGTGCACGGTAGATTTTGAGCTGTTGGCGGAAAACGGCAGCTATGCCGTACAGGCGCAATGCCTGGTAAAAACTACGGGCAAGACAGGCGTGGAGATGGAGGCGCTGACAGGCGTACAGATTGCCTTGCTGACGATTTACGATATGTGCAAGGCCGTGGACAAGGCAATGGTGATTACAGATGTGCATCTGCTTAGTAAGGCAGGCGGAAAGAGTGGTGATTTCGTATGGAAGCAAGCATAAAGGGTATAATCAAGGCTGTATGTATCAGTGAAAAGAAGGGTACAGAAAAGCATCCGGTTAATGAGATTGTCCTCAAAGAAAATTTCGGCATCGAGGGTGATGCCCACGCCGGCAAATGGCACCGTCAGGTGAGTTTGCTGAGTGCGGAAAAGGTGGATGAATTCAATGCGCGCGGCGGTGATGCCGCTATCGGTGCCTTCGGTGAAAATATTTTGGTCAGCGGTATCGACTTCAAAAAGCTGCCGGTAGGCAGCATTATGCGCAGCGGTGACGTAGTGATGAAGCTGACGCAGATTGGCAAGGAATGCCACAGCCATTGCACGATTTATGCGCGTGTGGGCGACTGCATCATGCCACGTGAAGGCGTTTTTGCGACGGTAGAGCATGGCGGCGTTCTGCGCAGCGGCATGGAGCTGGAGGTGACTCTGCCTGCAGCCGACGCACCCTTGCGTGCGGCGGTAATGACGCTTTCTGATAAGGGTGCAGCAGGTGAGCGTGTCGATACCAGCGGTCCGCGGGCAGCACAGTTGTTGGCGGAGGCAGGCTACGAAATTGTGGAGCAGGTTTTGCTTCCCGATGCGCAGAAGAAAATCGAACGCGAGCTGATACGTCTGGCGGACAGCAGACAGGTTGATCTGATTATCACCACAGGCGGCACGGGCCTGTCGCTGCGTGATGTCACACCGGAGGCAACAATGGCGGTGGCTACACGCAACGTGCCCGGTATCGCGGAGGCCATCCGTGCGGAATCGCTGAAGATTACGCGGCGGGCAATGCTGAGCCGCGGCGTGAGCGTAGTGCGCGGACAGACGCTGATTGTGAATCTTCCCGGAAGCACTAAAGCAGTGGAGGAAGCGTTGGCAATCGTTTTGCCGCAGATGGAGCATGGATTGCGTATCCTGAAGGGCAGCGCCCATGACTGTGCGAGAAAATGAGCGCAATTGACTGGTCACCGCTGTGGATTTCGCTGCACACTGCGGCAGCAACAATCGTCATAGTTTTCTTTATCGGCGTAATTATTGCCTGGTGGGTGGAACGGTTGCAGAGCCAAAGCCTGAAGATTTTTGCTGATGCTGTAATAACGCTGCCGATGGTGCTGCCACCTACGGTAGCAGGCTTCTTTCTCTTATACTTCTTTGGCAACAACCGCTTTTGGGGCCAGCTTATTTATCAGCTGACAGGTATAAAAATAGCCTTCAGCTGGTTGGCAACCGTGCTGGCAGCAGCGGTAATTTCGCTGCCGCTCATGTACCGCAGTGCGCGCGGAGCCTTGTCGCAGGTTGACAAGGGCATGCTGGAGGCGGCGCGTTCGCTGGGCATGACGGAATGGCGCATTTTCTGGCGCATTCATCTGCCGAATGCACTGCCGGGCATTATTGCCGGCGGTCTGCTGGCCTTCGCCCGTGGTCTGGGTGAGTTCGGCGCCACGGCGATGATTGCCGGCAATATTGCAGGACGCACACGCACGCTGCCGCTCGCGGTTTATTCTGCCGTCGCGGCAGGAGATTGGGAGGCCGCAGGCTGGTATGTGGCCGTAATTGTAGGTATCTGTCTATTAGTTGTTATCGGTCTTAATGTTTACTTATATAAAACAAAACAACAACAGGGGGAGTAAAATGAAAAAACTCTTATGCTTAGTATTTTCTTTAATGGTAGCTGTTATGGCTGCAGGCTGCGGCGGCGGTGATAAGCAGGCTGCTGCACCGCAGGCAGGCAAAACACTGCGTCTGGCTGCTGCTGCTAGCATGGAAAAGGTATTTACGCAAAAGCTCATTCCGTTGTATAAGCAAAAGCATCCGGAAATCAAAATTGAGGGCGTATATGATGCCAGCGGCAAGCTGCAGGCACAGATTGAAAGCGGTCTGGCAGCGGATGTATTTATTTCTGCGGCCAACAAGCAGATGAACGCGCTGAGCGACAAGGGCTATATGGACAAGAGCACGGTGAAGCCGCTGCTGGAAAACAAGCTGGTGCTGATTGTGCCTAAAAACGGCAGCGAAATCAAAGGCTTTGAGAATTTCAGCAAGGCTAAGCATCCTGCCATCGGTGATCCCGCCAGCGTTCCTGCAGGCCAATATGCCAAGGAAGCGCTGACCAAGCTTGGCCAATGGGACGGTATTCAAGGCAAGGTAAGCCTTGGCACCAATGTAACGCAGGTTTTGAACTGGGTTGCTGAAGGCAGTGCCGATGCAGGTCTTGTTTACGCTACCGATGCAGCACTCTTGAAGGATAAGGTAACTGTTGTGGCCGAAGCTCCGGCAGGCTCCTTAAAGAAGCCGGTAATTTATCCTATCGGCGTGCTGGCGAAGGCTCCGCAGGCTGAGACTGCCAAGGATTTTGCTGCCTTCCTGCAGACAGAAGAGGCTATGAAGATTTTTGCCGCCTACGGCTTTGCGCAGGCTAAATAAGAGGTAGATAAACATGAAATTAATTCGTACTGAGGATGCGGTCGGCAGTGTTCTCTGCCATGACCTGACACAGATTATCAAGGGTGTTACCAAGGATGCCGTGTTCCGCAAGGGACATGTGGTGCAGCCGGAGGATATTCCGGTGCTGCTTTCCATCCGCAAGGAGCATTTATATGTGTGGGAAGCTGACGAAAGCATGCTGCATGAAAATGATGCCGCACGTATTTTATGTGATATCTGCAAAAATACCATGATGGATGAATCGCCCGTAAAAGAGGGCAAGATTGAGCTGGCCGCCGCTGCTGACGGTCTGTTCAAGGTAGACGGCGCGCGTCTGCGTCTGGTGAACAGCTTCGGACAGATGATGATTGCGACGCGTCACGGCAATACGCCGGTGAAAAAAGGTGACAAGCTCTGTGGTACGCGCATTATCCCGCTAGTTATCGAAAAGGAAAAGATGCAGCGTGTGCGTGAGCTGTGCGGTGATGAACCGCTGCTGCAGCTTTTGCCGTATAAAATCAAAAAGGCTGCCGTTCTGGCGACAGGCAGCGAGGTATTCCACGGACGCATTAAGGATACTTTTACGCCCGTGCTGGAGGAAAAGCTGGCTGAGTTCAATGTGGAGGTAGTTTATAAGCAGGTGCTGGATGACAAACCGGAGCAGATTACCGCTGCGATTAAAACTGCGATTGAGGAAAAGGGCGCGGAAATGGTACTCTGCACTGGCGGTATGAGCGTTGACCCGGATGACCGCACACCGCTGGCAATAAAAAACACCGGCGCACGCATTGTGTCTTACGGTGCGCCGGTGCTTCCGGGGGCAATGTTTTTGCTGTCGTATTACGGCGAAGACCAGGTGCCTGTTCTGGGCCTGCCGGGATGCGTAATGTACGCTAAGCGTACGATTTTTGACCTGGTGCTGCCGCGTGTGCTGGCTTGCGACATCGTCACTGCCGACGAGCTGGCAGCCTTGGGCGAGGGAGGACTGTGCCTGAACTGCGCTGTGTGCACCTATCCTGCCTGCGGTTTTGGCAAGGGGTGGTAAAATGACCTACGCAGAGCCGCAGCATTATCATGTGAAGGTGCGCGTTTATAACGAAAGCATTGATTTCGGCAAGGGTGTGGCGGAGCTTTTGCAGCGCATTGAGGCCACCGGTTCGCTGAGTGCTGCCTACAAGGCTATGGGGATGTCGGCCAGCAAGGCGTGGAAGATTCTGCGGCGTGCGGAGGCAGACCTGGGCTTTGCGCTGGTCAGCAGCACGGCAGGCGGCAAAAGCGGCGGCGGCAGCGTGCTGACGCCGGAGGGACGTTTGCTGCTCGAGCGGTATACAGCCTTTAATGCAGAGGTGCAGTCGGCGGCGGCGCAGGCCTTCGCCAAGTATTTCAAATAACATAAATCTTTGGGCAGTACGGGGAATTTTTCCTGTACTGCCTTTGTTTATATAGTTTGTGTTTTCTTGACGCAGATTAGTAAAGAGGCTATAATATAAACATCTAGTAAATAGCAACAAGTATCAGATATGGGAGCTATGCCGACTTCCTTCCGCTGTGTATAGGCGGATGATGAGCTTGCGATTTGCCGCAAAAAATTGCAGCGTTATTTTTTTGAAAGAAGGTTTAAGTATGAGTATTTTTGCCGGAGCTATTGATTATTTTGTTAAGGGTGGTCCCTGTATGTGGCCGCTGCTGATGTGTTCCTTTGCCGCTATTGCTATTGGTGTGGAACGATATCTTTTCTATAAGAAGGCTATTTCCGGAGAAAAGTTCGCGAGCAGCTTCTGCCGCATGATGAATGACTTTAATTTGGTTGGCGCCAGTGAGCTGGCAGAGCAGAGCAAGGGCGAGGCTGCTGTCATGGCTAAGGAGATTTTGGATATTAAGGGTGACCTCGGCCAGCGTCTGGAAACTATAGTCTATACCAAGGCTGACCGTATTATCGACAGTCTGGAAAAAAATATCAACTATCTGAGTGTTGTTATCGGTCTTTCGCCGATGCTCGGCCTGCTAGGTACTATTACCGGTATGATTTCTTCTTTCAACGCTTTGAACGAAAGAACCCAAAACCCGATGGCCGTTACTGCAGGTATTGGTGAAGCGCTGATTACTACCGTTTTCGGCCTGTGCATTGCCATTATGGGTATGTGCATCCACGCTTATCTTACAAGTAAAATCAAAACCGAAACTCTGAATATCAACGAAGTAGCGGATACGTTGGTTGATATTTTCAAAGCTAACGAGCAGAGCAAATGAGGGGCGGTGTTGAAAAATGCGCAGACGTCGTAAAAGAGTGATGAAGTCACCGGAAATCATGCTTAGTCCTATGATTGATATGATTTTCCTGCTGCTGGTATTTTTCATTGTCAGCACTATGTATATGAGCGAGGTCAAGACGATTCCTATCCGCCTGCCGGTTGCCAAGCATTCGGAGAATGTCAGCAAGAGTAACTTTAATGTAACGATTAAAAAGGATGGCAGCCTTTATCTTGATGAAAATAAAATCGAGATGGATATGCTGGTTCAGAATGCTGCGATTGAAAGCAAGCATGATTCCTCCTTCTCTGTTATTATCAGAGCAGAGGACGAAGCGCCCTATAAAACTATTATCCAGCTGATGGATAAAATGAAGGGAGCAGGTGTCACACGCTTCGGTTTGGCTACGGATACAGGTGAGAGCAAATGAAGGATGAACAAAAGCGATTTGGCAAGGGCTTTGCCGTAGCTCTGGCTGTGCATCTTGTTCTTGCCGCCGGCCTTGGCATTTTTGGCTACCGCTTTGTGCATACACCTCCGGAAATTTTGGAGGTTTCTTTGGAGGGCGGCGGTGGCGGCGCTGAAGCTCAGGAGGAAGAAATCGAACAGGAGGAGCAGCAGGAAGAGCCTATCATCCAAAGCCTGGAGGATATTATTGACCAAAAGCTTAAGCCTAAGCCACAGAAGAAGATTGTTAAGAAAAAAGCAACTGCAGCCCCCGGGCCGAAGGCTCCTGCCGGTAATCCTGCCGGTAATGGTACAGGCACAGGTACGGGCAGCGGAACAGGCAGTGGCAGCGGCAGCGGAAGCGGTAACGGCAGCGGTAATGGCAGCGGCGAAGGCCGCGGTGTGCCGGTGAAACCGCCACGCCTGCTGCGTGAGGTTGCGCCTGTATATCCTGCGTCCGCACGCAACAGCGGTGCTACCGGTGTGGTAACGGTACGCATTCTGGTGGGTGCTGACGGCAGTGTAGAGGATGTAACGGTTGTCGGTTCCTCCGGCAACGGTGCTATGGATAACAGCGTTGTGACGGCTGTCAACAAATGGCGCTTCAGTCCTGCCAAAGACAAGTACGGTCAGAATGCACGCTGTCGCGTTACGCGCGCAGTAAGCTTTAACTTAAGATAAAAATTATACGCAAATGCTTTTATGCAAAAAGCTGCCGTCTCCGTCTCCTGTCTCTTATACACATCT
>OJQA01000568.1_pt1 | contig 19498 bp, 18 predicted proteins | sample 1598661 | NCBI WGS metagenome assembly OJQA01 (sample SAMN03922454, study PRJEB24848) | human gut metagenome | isolation source: stool sample | host: Homo sapiens | place: Germany | collected 2009-11 | reverse complement strand
TCTTTGACAAGCTGAACAGCGGCAGAGCCTGAGGCTCTGCCGCTGTCTCGCTTTAGCGACTTTCGCGAAAGCGAAAGGAATCGCCACGCGCTCTGCGGGTGAGGTTGAGAATTTAAAAAGAGCCTCATCAGTGGTAGAATGATGGATGTTCAGGCCACCAAAAACCATGAAAGAAAATGAAGCTCTATAGCAAACAGTTTAGCACCTAGAAAGGGAAAAACTTGAGAAATGGAAAGGGCAGAGGGCAAGAGATCCAGAAAGGAGAAAAGGATCGTATAAGAAAAGCGACGGACACTCGTGATACCGTCGCTTTTGCTTTTCGCCTAAATAAAAACCCGAAGCCGTCCCCGATTGGAACCGGGTTCGGATTATCACTATCTGCAAAGGGCGGTTAAAACCGATATTTCCGTCAGAAACAAAAAAGCCGTCCGCAGGGCGGCCCACCAACTGCGAGCCCAGCAAAGCGGGTCGCAGTTGGAAAGGAGGCGCAAGGAAGCGGGCGGATGATGTTCTTTTATTCCACAGGAATAAAAGAACGTCGGAGCAAAGCGGACTTTGCTCCGACGTGGAAGGGGAGGTTAAAATCGATATTTTTACTTTGTGGCAGAGAACGCCTCGTTTTGGAAATTTGCATAGCAAATCATTTCTGTACAAATGCAGAGATTTAGGTATAGTGAATTGTCAAACTAAGTGCAACAGGAATTGAGTTCAAAGTCCCATAATTCCTGGGCGGAATGGAAGTTAAGAATCTTGCGAGGCCTGGCGTTGATCAACGCCAGGTTTCGTTTTAATGTGGCGGGAGCAACACGGGAAAGATTTCTGCCCTTGGGATAAAACTCCCGGAGCAGACCGTTCAGATTCTCATTGGTGACTTTCTGCCAGGCGCAATACGGGTCGGTAAAATAGACTTCACAATGCAATCGTTCTTCAATGCGGTGCCAGTTGGCAAACTCTGTACCTCGGTCACAGGTAATGGTCTTGACCAGCTGAGGAGGAAACGCGGATAGTGCGGCAACAATAGCGTTCTCCATGGTCTCTGCTCGTCGGCCCGGGATCTTCACTGCAATGTAAAATCGGGTTTTGCGTTCTGCCAGAGTAGCAAAACAAGCCTTGCTCTTGCCCTGGCCGCTCACCACCGTATATTTTCGTATACAACTGCGCTCTTCTATGCTAAGATGATGGTAGTTCATACGGTTCCCTCCCGGTGGTTTAGTTGTGTGGTAACTCTATTCTACCAGGGTTCCGTATGAACTTCTTTTTATTTTCCTAAAGTGTTGCACTTGATAGTATAATTCACCGGTATAATAAAACACCCCACTTGTTATTCAGCATACCATACTGTCTAACAAATGGGGTGCCGTTCACCGGGGGTGCTCCTTTTTCTGTCAGGTGGTTTACAGCAGGCCGAGGATGTGCCAATAGGGGATATAGACCGCCGCCGCCACAACATAGACCAGCAATGTGGCCGGAAGGCCGAACCGGGTCACATAGCCCGGCGGAAAATGCCCGTCGGATGCGCCGATCATCATGGCCACCGAGTGGAATGGCAGGATGGCATGGAAGGAGACGCTGAGGATGGCGGCATAGACGATGACCGGCTGTGGGACCTGCCGCCCACACAGGAGGATGAGCCCCGGCACCACCACGGAGAGGGTGGTGGTATTGCTGCCCAGGATGAGGTGCAGGACCATACAGATGGCGATCATGGTCAGGAGGTAGCGGAGTGAAAGCGCCGGCGGGAAGACATTCCGGAACAGGCTGAACACCTTGTCCGCTGCGCCGCAGGCCTGCATCACCCCGCCGATGGAGAAGGCGGCGGTGAGGAAGACGAGGGTCGTCACATCGATGGCTCCGAAGTCCTTTCTGCGCAGAACGCCCACGGCAAACAGGAGGACCACGGCCACCAGCGTGACGAGCGTGCTGTCCAGCCCGTGCAGGCCGCTGGTCATCCAGAGCAGGACGGCGGCCCCGATGATGGCCGAGGCCAGCTTCTGGCGCCGGGAAAACGCGGGAGGATCTTTCCGGACCGGGACCGCGATGCGCCGCCCCTTCAGGTCCCCACGGAACAGGAACAGGAACAGCACTGCGATCAGCCCGCAGGTCAGGGCAGTCGGAAGGAGCATGTCCCGCATCCAGAGGGTGTTGGTGATCTCCGTCTCCGAAAAGGCGGCCGCCACGTGGTTCATGATCATGTCAGCGTCCTTGGAGGACATGTTTACCACCGCATAGAAGAGGTAGACCCCGTACATCAGGACGCTCCGGGTCTGCACGGGCAGGTCGGCCTTATCCAGGAAGCACCGGAAGACGGTCCCCACGATGATGAGCCGGGCCAGGGGCTGGGGTATGACATAAATCATCAGAAAAAAGGTGATGATGATGGCCAGGAGACACCGCAGCGGCGTGCGCACGAAGCGGCACAGAAGGGGCTCGATGAGGGACTCCAGGATCCCCGCGTTGGCGATGGCCTGGCTGAACAGATAGGTGACCACCAGCATGGGGAAGGTGTCGGACAGAGGGAAGGCGAACACCTTCGGCAGGCCCGCGCCGCTGAAGAGGGCGAACACCAGGAGGAGAAACAGCGAGGCCGGGATCTTCTTGACGATGTTTGCCGACCACCAGGTGATGGTCAGCAGCACCCCGGCCAGCACCGCCGACTGCCGCAAGTCCAGCCCCAGGGGCCGGAAGAGCAGGATGCACAGCGGCGCGGCCAGGCTGGCCAGCAGCTTTCCCACCCAGAGGGCATCCACCCGCTCGGGCAGGAAGGCGCGCTTCCACCAGGCGGCGATCTCATGCTTCCAGTGACAACAGTTCAAAGTCCCGCGCTTCCTTTCCAAGCTGGCAGAGCAGGCAGCCCATGCCCTCCGTCTCCAGGCTCCCCGCCAGGGTGAGCTCCACCCGCAGTCCGTCCGCCTGCCGGTCGGCCTCCAGATGCTTGACGGCGATGCCGTTCAGGCTGACCATGTGCAGGTAGGCGCTCAGGCCGCCGTCGGGGCAGCGGAAGGCCACCCGGACGGCGGTGTGGGCCTGCCCGGCAGACAGCCCCGCCCGCGCCAGCAGAGCCTCCAGCACCTCCGCCTGCATCCCGGTGAGCAGGCTGTACTGGTAGTTCCGGCTGATGCGCATGAGCCCGGTCAGGAAATCGGCATAGCGGGCCCGGAATGCACCGTCTACATCGGCGGTGCGGCCCTGGATGATCTCCGCCTCCCGCTGGGGCACGAAAACGTCGCCGCCCCGCTCGGCCTTTGTCTGGGCCACCAGACGGGCGCAGTCCATGCGCGCCAGAAACAGCTCTTTGATCTGGCCGTCGATCTCGTCGATCCTGGCCCTGATCTCATTCAATGTTATGCTGCAACTCCTCCTTGTCAGTTTACACCAGCGCGCCCTGCCGGGTCAGCTCTTCCCGGACGTCCGACACCTCCGCCGAGCCGCGCAGGGATCGGTAGGCGGCGGCCACGCCTGCCGCGTGGCCGGTGGCGAAGCAGGTGCCCATCACCCGGACGGCGGCAAAGGCGGTCTGGTCGGCGGAGAGGATGCGCCCGGCGCCGTACAGGTTCTCCAGGTCTGCCGCGCGCAGGACGTCCAGGGGGATGTCGAAGTAGCTGCCGTCAGCCACCTCCAGATAGACCCCCATCTTGTTCACATCCTGGTGGATCTCCGGCTTCCAGCCGCCCCGGGCCACCCCGTCGGGCCGCTTGCGCCGGGCGAGCACGTCCTCCGCCTGAAGGACCTCCCGGCCCAGCATCCGCCGGGTCTCCCGGAAGCCGATGGCGGGGCCGATCACCGCCAGCTCGGCCATCTCCATGCCGTGCATGTACCGTTTCAGGGCCTTCACATAGGAGAGGACCTGCCGCCGGGTCTCCCGCTCCAGGCGGGTGAGCTCCCGCGCGCTCAGCCCCTGGGGGATGGCGCTGGGCAGGAGCACGGTGACGATGTCGGAGCCCTCCGTCTTGAGGATGAAGCCCTTCTCCTTGGTCAGATCGGGGATGCCCTCCCGCTTGGCCTGGAGCACGGCCTGCTCCACCGCGGCGGGGCTCATGTCGCAGGAGGTGTCCACCCCGCTCATGCGGAAGGGCATGGTGGCCGCCTGGACCGTGCCGCTGCCGCCTCCCCACATGGTCCGGCCTCCGGCCAGGCGGGTCAGGTTGGCGTCGCCGGTGGCGTCCACGAAGGCGCCGGCCTCCACGAGAAAGCAGCCCTCGTCGTCGGCGCAGCGGATGGCGGTGACGCGCCCGTCCGCGGCCTCGGCGTCCACGAGCACGGTATGGAGGAGCACGTCCACCCCCTCCTCCGCCATCAGGTCGTCCAGGGCACATTTAAGGTACTCCGGGCGGAAGTTGATGTTGCGGTTGCCCGCCGCGGAGATGACGTCGTCCCCCGGCGCTCCCACCTTGGCCAGGGCCTCCAGCACGCGGTCGCCCATGCCGGAGACCACCTTCACCGGCCGCTTTTCACAGGAGTAGAATCCGCAGAAGGCGCCCACTCCCGAGTGGGTGGCCTCGCCGCCCAGATAGGGGCTGCGCTCCACCAGAAGGGTGCGGGCTCCCGCCCGGGCCGCGCCCGCGGCGGCGGCCACGCCGGCGGTTCCGCCGCCGGCCACCACTACGTCATATCGTTCAGCACGTCTGTTCACGCTTTATCCTCCATTCTGTCAAGGTCTGCTCAACCGATGACCAGCGCGCCCAGAGGATAGGCAAAGAAGGTCAGGATCAGCACGCCCATCAGGGCAAAGATGCCGCCCCAGACGAACATATCCTTGGCGCTGGTCCACCCGGAACCGATGGCAACTGTGTTGATGGTGCTCTGTCCGGCGGGAGTCATGTTGCAGATGGCGGCGGCGAAGCCCACCATGCAGACCACCGCGCCCACGCTGACACTGCCGGCGGGGAGAACGGTGAGCACGGAGAGGGCCACCGAGCTGACCACCGTGACCGTGACGATGTTGGAGGAGAAGTTGGTCTCCAGAATGGCCCAGGCCATGAAGAACAGGAGCATGCCCGTCAGGGGCAGGCTGGAGGTGATGGGAGAGAGGGTATCGGTCAGCCACTGGCTGATGCCCACGCTCTCGGAGGTCATGCAGGAGCCCAGCCAGGTGGCCGCGCCGGTCATCAGGATGCTGCCCCACAGAACGCCCTTGGTGCTGGCCTCCTTGAAGTTGAGGATCTGCTTGCCGTCCACCCGGGTGACGAAGAGGATGATGCAGCCCAGCAGGGGCGGCATGGCGGTGGACCAGCCATTGATGAGGGAATAGACCTCGGGCAGGGTGTTCTGGATCAGGCTGGGGCCCACCCAGAGCACCGCGGTGAGGAAGACCACGGCCAGAATGATCTTCTCCTTCTGGTCGGCGGGAGGAACGCTGCCCCGCAGGCCCATGGCCTTCTCAGGGCGCAGCTCCTCCACGTCGTCGGGCCGGTAGAGGAATTTGAAGACCAGAATGAGCAGCACGATGAGCAGCACGCCGGTGGGAATGCCCATGGCCATGTACTGGAACTGGTTGACGTCGTTGCCGGTGGCGGCGGTGTAGTAGCCAATGGCCATGGTGGGCCAGACGTGGCCGATGGCCGTCATGCCGGAGGAGAGGCTGATGCAGAAGGCGGAGCCCATCATGAGCATGTTGCCGGTCTTGCCGCCCTTTTTCACCTCAAGGACGGAGAAAATGTCCTCCAGAAACGGCATGAAGGCCACGAAGAGCACCGAGGGGGAGACAAAGAGTCCCATGAAGGTCACCGCGGCGAAGAGGAAGCACACGAAGAACCAGGGGCCGCGGCGGGCGATGGGGTTGGTGATGAAGGACACCGTGCACCGGCGCACGAAGTTGGTTTGGGCCAGGGGGTAGATCAGCATAAAGGTGAAGATCAGGAAGGCCACCGTGGTGTTGCCAAAGGCCCCCCGGAAGGTGCCGGCGAACCCGAAGCTGGGCAGCAGCCCCAGGGCCAGCAGGGTGATAAGGCTGGGCCAGTCGATGGAAATGGTGATCCACATGATCAGCGACCCCAGGAAGACACCGAGCACGCCCAGGGCCTCCGTGGACAGTCCCCCGATCGGGGGCAGGAACCGGGACGCCGCCATAATGAATAGGGCCAGCGCCAAACACAGAGTGTCTTTTTTGTTTTTTATCACACGCATCATTTTTCTCCTTCTCATCGTGATGGAGGGGCCTGTTTCCGTTTGTCATCGTGTCATGCATGCCGAATGATCGCCCTCATCTTAGTGCCCCTGTTGACATTTGTAAAATATTTTAATATTATTATTTCAATAGGAAAAACCTATATCACTCCGCTTTTTTGTGGCAGGCTACAAAATTGGCGCAGGCCACCGCCGCGCCGAGGGGGAAATTTCATGCAACTTCAACAATTACGCTATTTTATCGAGGTGGCGCAGACGGGCAGCATCTCCACCGCCGCCAAAAACCTCTACCTCTCCCAGCCATCCCTCTCCCAGCAGATCATCAATCTGGAAAAGGAGCTGGGCATCTCCCTGCTCATTCGCCACTCCAGGTCGGTCAGCCTCAGCGACGCCGGGGAGCAGTTCCTGGTCCACGCCCGGCGGATCGTGGGTGAGACGGAGCAGCTCTCCGAGCTGATGCAGAAGCACTCCCTGCTCCAGACGGGTACGCTGCACATCGGCATGCTGTGGATCGCCAATCATCTGAACCTGCTGGATATCCTCAGCGATTATAAGAAGATCTACACCGGGCTGCAATATGAGCTGACCATCGACGGCAGCCTTTCCCTGCTGGAAAAGCTGTCCATGCGCAAGCTGCACGCGGCCTTTATCATCGGCAACGAGCACGCCCTGGCCCAGCAGAAGGACCTCTTCTTCCGCAAGATCCAGGAGGAGCACTATGTGGCGGTGGTCCCCGCCGAGAGCCCCCTGGCCGGGCGGGAATCCCTCTCGGTGCAGGAGCTGCGGGATGTACCGCTGATCCTGCCGGACAAGAAATCCGCTCTGTACCAGCATCTGCAGCAATATTTCGACCAATATTATATCAAACCCAACTGCATTTGCCATACCAGCCGGACGGATGTGGTCATCAGCCTGGTATCTCACGGTTTTGGCGTGGGCTTTTCTTCCTACTCCATCGCCCGGAAATTCTCCTCGGAGAACTTCAGGATCATCGCTCTGGAGGAGGGGCTCAAGCGCACCATCTTCTATGCCACCCTGACGGAGTTGCTGGACTACCCGTCCATCCGCACCTTCACCCGCTATGTGACCCACTATCAGCACAGGGGGCGTGAGGGCCGCCGGTGAGATGCCGGAGCCCATGCGGGACAGTGCCCTGCGGTCTGAAATTTTAGGTGTGAAACACGGCCCGGATATGCTATTTTTTGTATTCTACGGCGTGGAAAAAGAGGCTATAGCAGATGTGAACTGCCCCAAGCCGTGCGGACAGCACAAAAAAGAGCCCCTGGCAGGAAAGATCAAGTTTTAAGCGGAGAGGCGTCGCGCCAGCGGCGCCTCTCCAGTTTTTAACTGGATACGCTCATGGTTATAAAAGTAGATGTAGCGGTCGATCATTTCGTTTGCTTCGGCAAAGGTAGCCGGTTTGTGGCGATAAATACACTCCGTTTTGAGGCTGGAGAAGAAATTCTCCGCCATAGCGTTATCATACGGGTTCCCACGTCTTGACATGGACGGCGTAATGCCGTATTGTTGAGTCAGCTGGAAATATGCTTGGGATGTGTATTGAAAGCCCTGGTCGCTGTGGAGGTGCAACTCCGCAGCGACCCTCTTTTTCTCTTGCCTCATGGCCAGGCGGATGGTGTCCAGGACCAAATTCACCGTCTGCCGTGTTCCGGTCTTGTAGGCGACGATGCTGTTATCATAAAGATCTCGGATGATAGACAGGTACAATACACCCTGCTTGGTGTGGATGTAGGAGATGTCCGTTACCCATTTGCTGTTGGGCCTGTCCGCCTGAAACTCCCTGTTGAGCAGATTTTTGTACTTGTGTACCTGCTGCCCCATCTGCTTCCATTTCCTGCGCCGGCGGATCTCAGACAGCAGATCATATTTCTTCATGATCCGCAGCACGGTTTTTGGATCACAGAAAATATTCTGCTGCTTCAGCCACAGCCACATCCGCCGGTAGCCATAGGTGCGGAAGCTGCGTTCCCGCTGCTGACGGATGACTTCCGCGAGAGCGGCGTCCTTTTCCGGCCTGTCCAGGCGATGGACAAAAGCATAGTAGCCGCTTCTGGATACGGAAAAGAATTTACACATGACTGCCACTGGATACTCTGCTCTGTGGCGATAGATAGTCCAGCTCGTCCACATTGACTGCTACCTTCTCCAGCCGCTTCAGGATGGGAAAGTTACTGTCGATCTCGTCCACCCGGCAGTCCCTCTCCACAGGGTCCCCGATTCCCAGGGAGGCCAAAGCCTCCATTGCATCTCCGTACTGATTATCCGGGATGTGAAAGGGAAGCGTGTACTGTCCGTACTCCGGGTGCCGGGGATTGCTCAGAACCGCACGTACAATATAATTCGCCATGGATTACCCTCCTTGCACAAAAAATAGGGCCGCACAAACCGCACGATCTGTGCAGCCGCGGCCCTGTTGTTTTGAAGTTACATATTCATTTTAGGCTCCTGCCGGTCCTCCTCCAGCCTTGCGGCGAGGTTCGGCACGGTGTGTTCGATCTTTGCCAGGGCGGACCGGAGGGCTTTGAGCTGGTCATCTACCAGTTCTGGCCCCTCGTCCAGCAGGTGATCACTGGCCCGGTACAGCTCCGCCAGTTCCTCCGGCGAGAAGAGCTGGGCTTTGGAGATTAGCCCAGAGCGAATAGCGAAGTCCTGTTTTGCCGCAGCGAAGTCGCCCTCGTAGTAGTGCCCGTGGCTCACACCGGTGCGGCCGTAGTCCCACACCCAGGTGACGAACTGATAGCCCCAGTCAGGGCCACGATCCCGTCCGGCCAGCACCGCGCCGCCGAAGTCCGCCAGGAGATGAAACTCCTCGCTCAGTCCACTGGCGCACAGAAGGGGAGCGGTCTGGACGGCCTCCACATAGGTCCAGACCTCGTCTGCTGTCTGAGCCACCACATGGTACAGGTCGTTGGTTTCCTCGTTGCCGCTCATCTCCGGCAGGAGGAATACCTCGTTTTTCGGAGAAACAAAAAGGACAGGCTGACCGTGGAGGGAAACCTCCAGCCGCCTGTCCTTTTGGATTTCCGATGCGATCCCCTGTTTTCGGAGACACCGCGCCAATTCTGTGAAAAATTCGTTTGTCATGGCACACCTCCAAATATTGCTTGAAAATAAAAAAGCCGAGGCACTGACGATCAGTACCTCGGCCTGGCTGTATTTTGATTGCGGGTTTGAATCCTATCTTTATGGATCAAAACCGCTGGAATATCGAAAAAAGTGGGCTCGTAGATTTTCGCATCTACGAGCCCTGGAAGCCTTGAAAACACTGGGTTTTTAAGCCCAGTATCTTTTTTGACCTCCTCTTTTGGTACGCCTGAAGGGACTCGAACCCACACGCATCGCTGCACGAGAACCTAAATCTCGCATGTCTACCAATTCCATCACAGGCGCATATTCAATTTTCCCTCTATGCTAACTTGAGGAGAACTACCCAAAACGGAACCTAAGGCTTAATCCGCGTCGACAACAACAATCAGATCTTTGCAGAAAAATTATCATGTCTGTGGTCTGAGGTTGGTATAGGAGTTGACATTTATAAATTTAATCGCGACCGCAAATTTATATATTGAACAAAATTGAACAGCATACTGTCCTTCAAAGGGCCTTGCTCCAAAAGCTGCCGTGTGCCCTTGCGCAAGAACGCTGTCTCACGCGCTGGAAGCGGTTGGATTTTTATAATAATGTGTCATATTAACTCCAAGGATGCCACATATCTCAAGCCAACCTTGGGACGGGAAGAGGACAGGACGCCCCCCCCCTTTTAAACAGCTACTATGATACACAAAGATCGAAAAAAAGTCAATTCTTTGTGGAAAATAAATCGAAGGTTAGCTATTGACAACTGCGGTTGCCTATGGTAAACTCTAGGACGATCAAAAAGTTAGCGAAAGCAAACCGGCGGATACGAAGTTGGTTCGCCGGAGAGAAGAAAGGGGAAGGTCATCATTATGCCGTTATCTCTGTCTCCGGCTGGCAGCGAGGTCTGCATCAAAGCCATCAAGGGGAAGGACGAGACGCGCCGTTTTTTGGAGAGCCTGGGGTTTGTTGTGGGCGGGAGCGTGCGTGTGATCTCAGAATTGAACGGGGATCTCATCGTCAACATCAAAGAGAGCCGGGTGGCGATTAGCAGAGGAATGGCCAACCGCATCATGGTTTGACCGCTCCGGCGAGAAACAGAAAGGGAGAATATCAGAAATGGGTAGAACGCTCAAGCAGGTCAAGTGCGGCGAGACTGTCACTGTGCAGAAGCTTCAGGGAGAGGGACCGGTCAAGCGCCGGATCATGGATATGGGGATCACCAAGGGGGCCTCGGTCTATGTGCGAAAGGTGGCGCCTCTGGGAGATCCGGTGGAGGTCACGGTGCGGGGCTATGAGCTCTCTCTGCGCAAGGGAGATGCGGATATGATTCTGGTGGAGTGACTGGTCTGCTCCGGTTCCTGGAGGGCCATGGGAGCAGAATATGATTTGAGAACCAGAAGTTTGCAGAAAGGTTAGCATAAGCTAATAAAGAAATAAGGAGGAGAAGGAGTCGTGTCGATCAAAATGGCGTTGGTGGGCAACCCAAACTGCGGAAAGACCACCATGTTCAACGCCATGACGGGCGCAAACCAGTATGTAGGCAACTGGCCCGGCGTGACGGTGGAGAAGAAGGAAGGAAAGCTGAGGGGATATTCTGATGTGGTGGTCACCGACCTGCCCGGGATCTATTCCCTGTCCCCCTATACCTTGGAAGAAGTGGTCAGCCGGGACTACCTGATCAATGAGCGTCCCGACGCCATCCTCAATCTGGTGGACGCCACCAATCTGGAACGCAACCTATATCTGACCACTCAGGTTCTGGAGATGGGGATCCCGGTGGTGGTGGCCCTGAACATGATAGATCTGGTCCGGAAAAACGGAGATCAGATCAGCGCGGTGAAGCTGTCGGAGCAGCTGGGCTGCCCCGTGGTCGAGGTGTCCGCCCTGAAGGGGACCGGGCTGAAGGAGTTGTATGCCAAGGCGGTGGAGATGGCCAAGGCTGGGACTTGGCAGGGCTGCCGGCACCGGTTTTCCGGCCGGGTAGAAGAGGCCCTGGAGCAGATCGGTGGTCTGATCGCCGGTACAGTTCCCCAGGAGCAGCTGTGCTGGTATGAGGTGAAGCTGTTTGAGCGGGACAACAAGGTGATGGAGCAGCTGGCGGGCCAGGAGCTGGCCGGACCGCTGGAGGAGATTGTCACTGCCTGTGAGCGGGAGTTGGACGACGACAGCGAATCCATCATCACCAACGAGCGCTATGAGTACATCACCTCCATGCTAAAGGGGGCCTATCAGAAGAACCGCAGCGGAATGACCGTCTCGGACCGGATCGACCGGATCGTGACCAACCGGATCCTGGCCCTGCCCATCTTCGTGGTGGTGATGGGCCTGGTCTATGCCATTGCCATGGGGACCTCTCCCGCCGCCCTGTTTGACGGCAGCGGCGACCCCTGGGGCATCGGGATCGGCACCTTTGGCACCGACTGGGCCAACGATGTGCTCTTTGGAGAGATCGTTCCCGGCTGGTTTGACGCCGTGCTGGGGGCGTTGAACGTGGTGGAGGGCTCTGTGCTCTACGGCCTGATCCAGGATGGCATTGTGGCCGGTGTGGGCGCTGTACTGGGCTTTGTTCCCCAGATGCTGGTGCTCTTCCTGCTGCTGTCGGTGCTGGAGGACTGCGGCTATATGGCCCGCATCGCCTTCATCATGGACCGGATCTTCCGCCGCTTCGGCCTGTCCGGCAAGTCCTTTATCCCCATGCTGGTGGCCACCGGCTGCGGCGTCCCAGGCATCATGGCCTCCCGCACCATTGAGCAGGACCGGGACCGCAAAATGACCATTATGACCACCGGCTTTATCCCCTGCGGAGCCAAGATGCCCATCATCGGACTGTTTGCGGGCGCCCTGTTCGGCGGCTCCGCCTGGGTGGCCACCTCCGCCTACTTCATCGGTGTGGCTGCGGTCATCCTCTCCGGCGTCATGCTGAAAAAGACGAGGCCCTTCGCAGGTGAGCCTGCCCCCTTTGTGATGGAGCTGCCCGCCTACCACGCCCCCACCGCGGGCAACGTGCTCCGGGCCACCTGGGAGCGGGGCTGGTCCTTCATCAAGCGGGCCGGTACGGTCATCCTCCTCTCCGCCATTCTGATGTGGTTCCTCCAGGGCTTCGGCTTCACAGAGGCGGGCTTCGGCATGGTGGAGGACAGCGACCATTCTCTGCTGGCCGCCATCGGCAGCGCCATCGCGGTGATCTTTGTCCCCCTGGGCTTTGGAGATTGGCGCTCCACCGTGGCCACCTTCACCGGCCTGGTCGCTAAGGAGAACGTGGTAGCCACCTTTGGGGTGCTCTTCCAGTATACCGGTGAGATCTCGGAGGCGGGGGAGGAGATCTGGCCCCAGATCCATGCGGCCTTCACCCCCATTGCGGCTTACAGCTTCATGATCTTCAACCTGCTGTGCGCCCCCTGCTTTGCCGCCATGGGTGCCATCAAGCGGGAGATGAACAACACGAAATGGACCCTGGCCGCCATCGGCTATATGTGCGGCTTTGCCTATGTGGTCTCGCTGATCGTCTATCAGCTGGGCGGCCTGATGCTGGGCGAGGTGGCCTTTGGTGCTGGCACTGTGGCCGCCGGGATCGCGCTGGCAGCCCTGATCTATCTGGCGGCGCGCAGAGGCTATCGCCCCGGAGCGGACGAGCGCCTGAACGTGCGCTCTGTGGCCAACGCATAAAATGGAAGGAAGCAGAGGGCCCGCTGCGGCGGGTCCCTGAGCAGAAAGGAGTTTTAAAGTGGGTACTTGGATCGTAGCCTTGTGTGTAGTGGGTGCTGCGGGTCTGGCGGTCCGCTCCCTGTGGAAGGATCATAAGGCAGGAAAGAAATGCGGTGGCTGCGGCGGTGACTGCAGCAGCTGCCGGGGCTGCGGACACTGATCCAGGCGGTCCCGGGATCATAAGGGCAGATCAGCGCCCCTCCGGCCAGCCGGAGGGGCGTTCGTATATAAAAATGAGCAGATAGACTTGCTTTTTTGAGGTAGATTTTGTACAATACAGAGGAAGAACCTCATGAAGCATTCTCATGGGCTGACGGCCCTATATGGGAACCGATTTGAAAAGGAGTGAAACGAATATGAAAAAGATCTGGCATTCCATGCTCTGTGGCGGCGCACTGGCCGCACTGCTGTGTACCCCCGCTCTGGCTGCCGGTGAGGGGGACTTCTCCCTGGTGGTCAACGGCGAGCCGGTCTCCTTTACCGACGCCCTGCCCCAGTTGAGGGAGAACCGCTCCTTCCTGCCCATGGCGGCCACCTTCCAGGCCCTGGGCTATGAGGATGGGGCCATTACCTGGGACAACGACGCCCGCACGGTGACCGCGGAAAAGGACGGAGTGACCCTTCTGCTGGCCATCGGGAAACAGGAGATCAAGGTCACCGGACCGGAGGGTGAGGAGACCATTCCCACCGATGTGGCCCCCTATATCGATCCGGCCTCTGACCGCACCTATATCCCGGTTGGACTGGTGGCCGACGCCCTGGACTACAACGTGGGCTGGGATGGGAATACAGCCACCGTGATGATCGACGATGTGGACGCCATTCTGGAGGCCAACACCGCCACCTATGCGTGGATGGACCGCTATATGGAGTACGGGCGGAAGTACACCCAGGCCGCCTGCCAAGTGACTGGCAGCTATCAGATGGAGCTCACGGCGGAGAGCGCCGCGGAGGACGGCACCCTGGGAGAGAGCCGTTTTACCTGGGAGGGTGACTATACCATGATTCAGTCCCAGAAGGCCATCCAGTTCGATACGGATATGGTGTTCAATACCAGTATGTCCAGCCAGGAGACTGCGTCTCTGGATGTGACTGCATCCCTGGATGTGGATGCGGCCATGCGCATGGATCTGGAGACGGGGAAGCTGTACTTCCAGTCCGAAGCCCTCTCCGGGATGATGGGGGCGGAACAGACAGACAGCTGGTATCTGATGGATCTGAAAAGCACGATGGACGGCCTGTATGGCTCCGGCTACTACCAGGAGCTGATGGCTCTGGCCTATCAGGAGAACGACGGCGGCTTTGGCGAGGCCCTGGCGCTGTCGCTCCGGGAGTTCACTCCCGCCAGCCCGGATATGACCACAAAGGATATGCTTCAGCTCTATAACCAGCTGTTCAGTGATGAGGCATTCCAGAAGTCCGGCTCCTCCTATGTGTCCTCCAGCCAGTGGGATGGTGTGGATCTGACCTTCACACTGTTCACCACCGGCGGCAATCAGGTCAGCGGCTATGCGATGGAGCTGTCGGCGAACGACCCCAGCGGCCTGAGCATGGTCATGACCGCCTCCATGAAGAACGACAAGATGGAGATGAACATGGAACTCCATGGTATGGGGATGGATATGACCATGACCATGGACGGCGCTTACCGCCGGACCAGCACCAAGCCCGCGGGAACGCCTCCCGCCGGGGCCGAGGTGGTGGATGTGATGGAGCTGCTGCTCAGCATGGTCTCTGAGACCGGGGTTTGAGCAGAGTTGACTGGAAATACCAAAATAAGAGGGGCACAGCCGTGCCCCTCTTAAATATTTTTGTGCGTTTATGAAAGGACGCCCAGATGTTCCAGCAGGATCTTGCACCCCATGAGCACCAGGACCAGGCCGCCGGCCAGCTCCGCCCAGGACTTGCCCCGGGAGCCCACAACGGCCCCGGCCTTGACCCCAACAGCGGAAAGAAGGAAAGTAGTCAGGCCGATCAGACTGACTGCCAGTAGGATGTCTACCTGGAGGAAGGCGAAGGTGATGCCCACAGTGAGGGCGTCGATACTGGTGGCCACCGCCAACGGGAGCATGGCCCGGGGGGAAAAGGAGGTCCCCAGGCTCTCCTCCTCCTGGCTGCGGGACTCCCGGATCATGTTCAGACCGATGAGGCCCAGCAGCAGGAAGGCAATCCAATGGTCGATGCTGGCGATCAGGACCTGGAAGCGGCTGCCCAGCAGCCAGCCCAAAAAGGGCATCAGGCCCTGAAACCCGCCGAACCACAGTCCGGCGGTGAGGGCATGGGGCAGGGTGACCCGCCCGGCGGACAGCCCCTTGCATACCGAAACGGCGAAGGCGTCCATGGACAGGCCCACGGCCAGAAGGAACAGTTCAAAAATACCCATATCCGTTTGTCAGTCCTCCCTTTCCAAGCGGAGATACTCCTGCCGGACGTTTTCTGTTACCCGGCGGAGGAGGGCGTCCAGCTGTGCCCGCTCCTGGGGGGAAAGGCCCTGTTCCAGCGTCTGGAAAAAGGCGCGCTGATTGGCCTGTCCATCCGCCACCGCAGGCGCGGCCTCCGGAAGAAGGGTGAGATGGATCAGCTTGCGGTTGTCCGGACGGCGGACACGCAGCAGATAGCCTTTCCTTGACAGCCCCTCCACCGCGGCGGAGACATGGGATTTGGTCAGCCGCCGGATCTCCACGATGTCCTTTGCTGTGTCCAGCCCAGGGTGGTTGGCGAGAAACAGCAGAACGTCCAGCTCGATCTGAGTCATCTGATAGCGCGCCAGAACGGGGCTTTGCAGCTTATGATAGAGCAGCTCCAGCGTTCTCGCATGGGTAAAATAGTCCCAGGACACAGCACGGCCTCCTTGGTTTGTGATGAAAGCAGCTGCGGAAGCTCTGTCCGCGGCAGGTATTTGGCAGTTGACATATAAAAAGTGGTGTAGGGTGACTATAACAGCGGGCGGCCCCTTTGTCAAGGGCCGCCCGCCGCTTTTTTCGCTGGATCTCAGGTCAGGGGTGCTCGGTTCGGAGCGTCTCCACAGTGGAGGCGGGGATGGAAAATTCCAGCACGCCTTCCGCGGCGGCGGCCACGGAGGCCTCGTCAAAGACCAGCACCAGTCCTCCGTCCGGCGTCCAGTAGAAGGCCTGTTCAGGATCGATGGACCGGAATTCGTGGGAGAAATAGGAGCGGTCCCCCTCCTCCATCTGCCGGCGCACCTCGTCGGACAGCACCGATACATAGTCTGAGCCGCTGGGGAAGAGGTCGGATAGTGTGGCCATCTCTCCGGTGCTCTTGTCGATGTGGTAATAGCGCAGGATCTGGTATCCGCTGGCCTGGGTTTGAAGGGCGGATACGCAGAGGGTGAACCAGCGGTCCGTGTCCGCCGTCACCTCATAGCTCACGTCCAGACTTTGGTAGCCGCCCTGGGCCAGGACCTCCGCATCCTGCTGGAACTGGTCCAGAAGCCGGTCGATGTCGGCCTGTACCGCCGCGTTGACGGAGCTGCCCGCCTGACCGCCCTCCAGCACCTGAGGAACAGAGACGTCGGCGAAGCTGTGTCCGTCGTCATAGAGGTAGTTCCGCAGGGTGACTACCTGTACCAGAGAGCCCAGCACCGGGATCTGCTCCAGCGCCTCGGCCGCAGAGGCGGACACATTGGGCAGGACCACCAGCAGGGAGGCTGCCACAGCGGCGAACCAGGCCCCCCAGTGGGAGAGCTGCCGCCGTTCCGGTTTCCGCCGGGGCGGTTCCTCCAGACTGTCACAGGTCTCCCGCAGCCGCTGGACAAAGGAGTCAGGCAGGGGAAAGGGCTCCTCCCGGGCGCGCCGCTTCAGATCTCGATCAAATTGATCCATGTTTACACCTCAATTCTCCGTGAATGTCTGTCGAAGCCGGTCTCTCGCCCGGCTGAGGCGGGTCTTGACCGCCCCCTGGGAGATCTTCAGAATCTGGGCCGTCTCGGCCACGGAGCAGTCCTCATAGTAGAACAGCGTGACGGCCGCCCGCATGGGCTCCGGCAGCTGAAGGACTGCGTCCCACAGCGTCAGATGCTCCGCAAGATCCGGCTCCGGCGTGGTCAGGTATTCCGCCGCCTGGTCGAAGTCCACGGTCCTCCGCTGCCGGCGGCAGAGGTCATAGCACTCGTTGACCAGGATCCGCAGGAGCCAGGATTTGAATTTTTCCGGCTCCCGCAGGCGGTCCAGATGGGAGTAGGCCGCGCAGACGGCCTCCTGCACCGCATCCTCCGCATCCTGCTGGTTGGACAAGATGGAACGGGCCGTGCGGTAGAGGGCGCTTTGATGCTCCTCCACAAGGCGGCAGAATGTTTCTTTGTCCAGGACAGCGTTGGTCATGGATGGGTGCGCTCCTTTCCGGGGTCGATCGGCCGATCTGTCTGTTTAGACGGGATGGGGGAGAAAAAGGTTACAGAGGCACAGGCATGAGACCTGTATTTTCCTACTATAATATCCCTGGAGAGAAACGTCAACATCTCCCGGCAGAGGGTGAGGGGAAATTTTTTGTGGGACTGTGAGTTTATGACTTCCATTTCTCCCGGAAATGTTGTATGATAAAATAAATCAGGACTGCTGTCCCTCTGGCTGAACAGGCGGTCCGGAAGCAAGTGAGGGCTGAATGATGGAAGCTGCCAACGTACACAACAAGCTGATCCTGGCTGTGGTGCAGGAGGACGACTATGACACCACGGTGAGCGAGCTGAACCAGAACGGTTTTTTTGTCACCATGCTCAGTTCTACCGGCGGGTTCTGGAAAAAGAAGAACATCACCATTATGCTGGGTGTGGAGGAGGCGCGTCTTGAGGATGCGCTGTCTATTTTGAAGCAGTGCGCTGGAAAACGGAAGCAGACCATTTACTCCAATGTGACCATGCCCACCGGGAGTCAGTACGCTGTGGCAATGCCCTCCGTGCCGGTGAATGTGGAGCTGGGCGGCGTGACTGTGTTTATCATGGATCTGGAGCGGCTGGAGAAGCTGTAAGCCAGAGGACAACGCCTTGTCTGCGCCCTGCCGGCCTGCTGGCTGGCAGGGCGCATTTTTGAAGGAAGCTCTGTGAAAATCTTAACGAAGTCTTTACCACCTGTGCGCCTTTTTTAAGGAAAAGTGTCCCGGTCCTATGGTATAATGGACCCAATATCCTGGTTCGCTTCCGGCCTGTCCGGAGCGGGACCTGTCTGGAGGTTTTGCTGTGCTATGACGGAGGCCCTGCTGCTGATCGGCTGTGTGATCGCCCTATGTACCTTGATGGGGCGGTTCCTGGACCGCCTGGCGGTCCCATCCCTGTTGATCTTCATCGCATTGGGAATGTGCTTTGGAGAAAACGGGTTGCTGCGCATTTATTTTAATGACTACTATGCCGTCAATCTGATCTGTTCGGTCAGTCTGATCTTCATCATGTTTTACGGCGGCTTCGGTACCAACTTGTCTGCTGCCCGGCCGGTGGCGGTCCAGTCGGTAGTTCTCTCCACCCTGGGGGTGGCGGGGACGGCGGCGCTGGTGGCCGCCTTTGCCCACTGGGCACTGAAGCTGCCCTGGCTGGAGAGCTTTCTCATCGGCTCGGTCATCTCCTCCACCGATGCGGCCTCGGTGTTCAATATCCTGCGGTCCAAAAAGCTGGCGCTGAAGGAGCATACTGACTCCTTACTGGAGATCGAATCGGGCTCCAATGACCCCATCTCTTATATGCTGACCACTGTGGCGGTGGGGCTCATGTCCGGGGAGAAAATGGTGGTCCCGCTGCTCCTGCTCCAGCAGCTGGCGGTGGGGATCCTGTGTGGGCTGCTGCTGGGCAAGCTGGCCATCTGGGCCCTGCGGCGGGGAGCCTTCCCATCGGAACAGAGCCAGACCATCTTCATCTTTTCTGTGGTCATCCTGTCCTATGCCCTGCCTACCGCCCTGGGGGGGAACGGGTATCTCAGCGCCTATCTCTGCGGTATCTGGATGGGAAATACCAAGCTGCCCCAGAAGCGCTATTTGGTCCACTTCTTTGATGTGGTCACCGATGTGGCCCAGGTGCTCATTTTCTTCCTGCTGGGCCTGCTGGTGACACCGGTGGAGCTGCCCTCTGTCCTGCTGCCGGCCCTGTCCGTGATGGCCTTCCTCACTCTGGTGGGCCGCCCCCTGGTGGCCGCCCTGCTGCTGCTGCCCTTCCGCCCGTCCCTGGGCCAGGTGGGGGTGGTGTCCTGGGCCGGGCTGCGGGGCGTGGCCTCCATTGTGTTCGCCATCATGGCGGTGCTGGGCGGTGTGGAGATGAAATACGACCTGTTCAATCTGGTATTCTGCATCGTCCTGCTGTCCATCTCCATTCAGGGCACCCTGCTGCCCCGGGTGGCGGAGCGGCTGGCCATGATCGATCAGGCGGGTGACGTGAGCAAGACCTTCAACGATTACCAGGAGGAGAGCGACATTGACTTCATCAAGGTCCACCTGGGTCCGGGACACCCCTGGAGCGGTGGGACCCTGCGGGAGCTGCCCATCCCGCCGGATCTGCTGGTGGTGATGATCGCCCGGGGACAGGACACCATTGTGCCGCACGGCGGGACGGTTTTACAGACCGGCGACCTGCTGG
>OJQA01000349.1_pt1 | contig 27095 bp, 21 predicted proteins | sample 1598661 | NCBI WGS metagenome assembly OJQA01 (sample SAMN03922454, study PRJEB24848) | human gut metagenome | isolation source: stool sample | host: Homo sapiens | place: Germany | collected 2009-11 | reverse complement strand
CCGCCCGCGCCCAGCCGAGCCCCAGCAGAACGCCGCCCGCCGCCGCAGCGCACAGCACGGCAGCCAGTACGCGGTGGGCCGCTTTTTTCGGGATGCATAGATACATCTTTGTTCACCTGCCTTGTGGTGCAATCATATGCGGGCGCAAAAAGAAAAATGTAACGGCGGACAGATTTTGTTCGCCGTGCACACCCTGTGACGGAAAAGAATGAGCCGCCGAATATTTTGCAGAGCGCTGTGCCCCGTGGAGAGGCATACACGAGAAAATACAGCGCTTCGGTTGACAAGTGAAAACGCCGGTGCTACGATAAATCCATATCTATTATGCGAGGTGGAAGAGGTGCGGCATTCGGTACGGCACATGGCGCTTTTGTTCCACAGAAAGGAAAGAAACATGGAAATCAAATACACGCAGACAGAAAAAGCACCCGCGGCCATCGGCCCGTACTCGCAGGCGGTGTCTGTCGGGAATCTGCTGTTCACTTCCGGCCAGATCCCCATTGATCCGGCCACGGGCGAGATCGCGGGTGCGACCATCGAGGAACAGGCGCGCCAGAGCGTCGCCAATGTCGGGGCGATTCTGGAAGCCAACGGCACTTCGTTTGACAAAGTGGTGAAAACGACCTGTTTCCTGGCGGACATGAGCGACTTTGCGGCTTTCAACGCTGTGTATGCTGAGGCGTTCGTGTCACGTCCCGCACGGTCCTGTGTGGCGGTGAAGACACTGCCTAAGAATGTCCTGTGCGAGATCGAAGCGATCGCGGCACTGTAAAGCATATAAGCCCTATGCCAATAGGGGCAAAATAAGGGAAACACCCGGCAGACCGTTTCGGCTGCCGGGTGTTCTGCATTTTATAATATATGCGGCCGCTCCGTTTCCGTCTGGAGCAGGGCGCGCAGTGTTTTGCGCACATGCTCCAGGTCGGGGTCGCACAGCAGCGGCAGAAGCTCCGTCACCTGCTGCGCCGGAAGGTCCCACCAGCGAAACTGCAGCAAAAGCCCGGTCAGCTCTGCGTCAAAGCGGTGCTTGAGCAGCCTTGCGGGATTGCCGCCCACGACGGTGTAAGGTTCTACGTTCCGCGTCACAACGGAATAAGCCGCAACAATGGCGCCGTCACCGATTTTTACGCCCGGCATAACGGTGCATTCCCGCCCCAGCCATACATCGCTGCCCACAACGGTATCGCCTTTGAATGGGAGCTGGGACAGGTGCGGCGGCGTACTTTCAGCCCATGCGCCGCCGAATACATTGAATGGGTAAGTGGTGACGCTGCACATCCGGTGGTTCGCGCTGCCCATAATGAAGCGCGCGCCGCTCGCAATGCAGCAGAACTTCCCGATGATGAGTCTGTCGCCGAATTCGGGCCAGTTGAACAGCACGTTGTTCTTTTCAAAATCCGCAGGTGCAGCGGGGTCGTCGTAATAAGTATAATCGCCGACAAAGATGTTGGGGGCGGTGATCACGTTTTTTAAAAAGCATGAAGTGCCGTATTCGTTGGGAAAGACTGTGTCAGGGTTGGGGATGCGATTCATATATCATTCTCCTGTCTATTCAATATCACCTCCGGACGTATTTTTTAATGCGGCAGAAACCGCCCTCTTTTTTCGTATCTCTTTCATAATGCACCACTGATATCAGGTGAAAGCTGCTTGCCTTGCAGCCGCGAACAACATTTATTATAACTGCGACAGAGGTTGAAGGCAAGCGTGGACGTCCCGCCTTTTGTATTCGGGAAAAATATTTGGTACAGCAAAAAAGCTTTTGCTGTGACAGCGCCTATATGCTACAATATTTTAGACATAAAGATATTATTCCCCAAAGGAATTTGCTTGTGGTATGGATATTTATTTAACACTGTACAGGAAAAAACGGCGAGCCGCCGCAATCATCAAAAGGAGTGTAGAGAATGCAGGAAATGATCAGCCAGAAGGTGCGGACGCTTTCGCCGGAGATCGACCCGCTGCGCATGGGTATGGGGCAGACGGAGGCCGACCTGGAAAAACCGCAGGTAATGGTGGAGAGCACGTTTGGCGACAGCCATCCCGGCAGCGCGCACCTGCTGTGTTTGGTGGAAGCCGCCGCTGCGGGAGTACGCAGCGCGGGCGGGAACCCTGCGCGCTACTTTGCTACAGATATATGCGACGGCATGGCGCAGGGACACGACGGCATCAATTACTCGCTCGCTTCGAGGGAGATCATTGCGGATGCCATCGAGATCCACGGTATGGCCACGCCTTTTGACGCAACGGTATACATTGCAAGCTGTGATAAGGGCCTGCCCGCGAATCTGATGGCCTCCGGCCGGCTGAACACGCCGGGCATATTTGTGCCCGGCGGTGTGATGGATGCGGGGCCGGATCTGCTGACGCTGGAGCAGATCGGTACATACAGCGCCCAATATGAGCGCGGCGAGATCACCGCGGAGCAGTTCCGGTTTTATAAGACCCATGCCTGCCCGTCCTGCGGAGCATGCAGCTTTATGGGCACGGCGTGCACGATGCAGATGATGACCGAGGCCTTGGGGCTTTCACTTCCGGGCAGCGCGCTTGTTCCGGCCGCAAGCCCGCTGCTGGCAGACTATGCGCGGCGCGCGGGCGAACAAGCGGTAGCGCTGGCGCGCGCGGGCATCCGCACGGGAGATATCGTGACAAAAGAGGCATTTGAAAACGCCGTCCTCATCCATGCCGCCATTTCCGGCTCCACCAATGCGATGCTGCATCTGCCGGCCATCGCACACGAGTACGGCATAGAGCTGGACTGCGATATGTTTGACCGCATGCACCGCGGGGCGCGGTGGCTGCTGGACGTTCGCCCGGCGGGCAGGTGGCCCGCCGCCTACGTGTGGTATGCAGGCGGCGTGCCGCGCGTTATGGAGCGCCTGCGCGATCTGCTGCATCTGGATGTACTGACGGTCACGGGCAGAACACTGGGCGAAAACCTGGACGAACTGCAAAAGAATGGCTTTTACGAAAGCTGTGCATCGTATCTGCAGGGTACGGGCGTTGCACCGGAGGACGTCATTCGCCCGCTGGAAAAACCGTTGGGCACAGATGGCGCCATCGCTGTTCTGCGGGGCAACCTTGCGCCGGGAGGCGCCGTGGTCAAACACACAGCCGTGCCGGAGGAGATGTTCGGCGTAACGCTGCGCGCACGGCCGTTTGACTGTGAGGAGGACGCCATCCATGCTATCCTCACACACGCCGTCCATCCCGGTGAGGCAGTGTTCATCCGCTACGAGGGCCCCAAAGGCAGCGGTATGCCGGAGATGTTCTATACCACCGAGGCGATCTCGTCGGACCCGGCGCTCGCCCGAAGCATCGCGCTCATCACAGACGGCCGTTTCTCCGGTGCCTCAAAGGGGCCGGTCATCGGCCACGTCAGCCCGGAGGCTGCGGACGGCGGGCCGATCGCACTTGTGGAGGAGGGAGACCTCATCCGTATCGACATCTGCGGGCGCAGCCTGTCCATCATCGGAGCAAATGGCGCCGAGAAAACGCCGGAACAGATGGAGGCGATCCTCGCTGCACGCCGTGCTGCGTGGAGTCCCCGTCCGCCCCGATATACAAAAGGTGTGCTCCGGTTTTACACCCGGCACGCCGTATCGCCCATGCGCGGCGGCTATATGGAATAGTACATTGCCCCAGTGTAGGGCGTACCTCTCCGTTTCGTATGAGGGAAAGAGAAAGCTGTGATAATGGATGAAAGAGACATATCAGTTATTTGTAGGAACATACAGCAGGCCGATCCGGTTTGGTACAGGGGAAATCCTGGAGGGCAGGGGAAAAGGAATTCATAGGTATACCTTTGATGCCAAAACGGGCACGTTGTATGAAAGTACCGCTCCGGCGCCGGCCGAAAACCCGTCTTATCTGGCGTTATCTTTTGACAAACAGTATTTGTATGCAGTAAATGAATTGAAAGAATACAAAAATAAAGCGGGCGGGGCCGTGAGCGCTTATCGGATAGAGTCGGACGGTGGATTGCGTTTTCTGAACCAGAGGCCCACCGGTGGTGCCGACCCATGTTATGTTGGGCTTGACAGGGAAAGGCATTGTCTTACAGTAGCCAATTTTACGGGAGGAAGCGTATGCAGCTACCCTCTGTGTGCGGATGGCTCACTGGGAAAAAAGGGCGTGATTATCCGGCATTACGGGCATGGAGCAGACCCTGTGAGGCAAAGCGCCCCGCACCCTCATGCGGCGGTTTGGGCTCCGGATGGAAAATATGTTATTGTAGCAGACCTTGGGACGGACGAGCTGACGGTTTATCGGGTGGACCGGGAAAACCGCGTCCTTTGTGCGGATGCGGTTCATAGCTTTTTTGTGGGCAGCAGGATGGGTCCGCGTGCCTGTGTGTTCGACCAAAGGGGCGAACGGTGCTATGTGCTCTGTGAGATATCCTCTGCAGTTATGACCTTTTCTTACATGGACGGAAGACTGGAATTTTTACAAGCCGTTCCTTCCGTGGCAGAGCCCGGCGGCGTGTCCAACAGCGGAGCTGACCTTCATCTGGCGCCGGACGGCCGCTTCTTGTATGTGTCCAATCGCGGACAGGACAGCATTACCGTCTTTTCGGTACAGGCAGACGGGACACTGCAATTGGTGCAGGCCGTGGGTTGCGGCGGCAGGACGCCGCGGAATTTTGCACTGGACCCCACAGGAGGGTGGGTGCTTGTGGGAAACCAGGACAGCGACAGCATTGCCGTGTTCAAACGGGACGTCCAAAGCGGAAGGCTGGCGCTGGAAAACAAAGCTTTTGCGCCGACGCCTGTCTCCCTTTTGTTCCGGGCATAGGCCGGGACGTTCTCTATACAGCAAAAACAAGGCTGAAAGCAATGCACGCAGCATTGCTTTCAGCCTTGTTTTTATATGCGATAACAGCGGAAAATATTTTGCGTTGGGTAAAATTATATCCATAACAAGAACTATATGATAGCCATAATAGCAATTAGCCGTTATATAGTATGAACCGGCTCCATGCATTACCTAAATTCCAGCGTCCATGAGGAAATGCCTTTTCTTCGCACAAAAGCATTTAAATCATTGCTAAACAAATATATTCTTCCGAACTTTTGCTTGTGTGCATTTTCTTTTCGCGGCAGTTCCCCGTGCTCAATATAAATAATTCACATCAAAATCATATCACGTTTTAAGCATGGAAAAAGACGCAGCTTTCTCTTGATGGAAGCTGCGTCTTTTTGGTGCGGGTAACAGGGGTCGAACCTGCACGTCGTAGACACCAGATCCTAAGTCTGGCGCGTCTGCCAATTCCGCCATACCCGCGCAATGTATTTATTTTACCAATCCGGCGGGGCGTTTGTCAATGCCCTGCCGTCAGCATTCGGTGATCAGGCGCGCGGTGGCTTCGATAAAGGCGTCTGTGTCCAGCGCCGGGTTTTTCAGTTGGCTTTGCACCAGCATGCCGTCCATCACAGTCAGCGTCAGCCAGGCCAGGTATTCACCGTCCGCACCGGGTTTACGCGCCGCGATCTTCTGCGCCAGTACGTTCTTAAAGTGAGCATACTTTTCCAGCAGCTTGTCCCGCACATCGCCTTTGCCCGAAACCGCCTCCGCAATCAGAAAAAGACGCATGCTGCCGCTTTTGTCGTATACTCCGCGGGAAAATGTATAGCGCAGCAGGCGGGGCAGGGAGGTATCCTTTTCTTCATTGTCTACCCAGGCAAGAAGGTCGTCCGAGAGCTTTTGCAGATACCGGTCCGTCAAATCGAACAAAATAGCGTCCCGGCTGTTGTAGTAATAGTACAACGTTCCCTTGCTGATGCGCGCGGCCCGGGCGATGTCTGCCAGTGAGATGTCGAAGAACGAGCGTTCCTCCATCAACGCGGCCGCGCTTTCCAGAATGCGTTCCCGTATTTGTGTGCCAAGCGGTGCAGCCATGGCGATCGCCCCCATCTTTTTCGTCTAATACAATAGTATAAAAGATGCTGGGCACAATGTCAAAGAAAGTTTACATTTCCCGTACAAACCGTACATTGACATTCCCTGCGGCGGGTGCTATCCTGAAAACGGAAGAAGTCGGTCGGTTGACCGACTGATAAAATCGGCAGGAAAGCGAAGGGGAGACGAATGCGGATACCGCTCAAAAAAATAAACCGTGCGCTGAAAAAGCGGTTCGGCGGGCGGGTGCAGGCTGTGGTGGAGCGCGGCGTGCTGGTGCTGCGCGGCAGTGCGGAGGATTGGGACGGCGTGGTTGCGGCGGGACGTCTTGCAGCCAGCCCCAAAAGCCGCTGGTATACGGTGAACGAGGTAACATGGCCGGGTGCGGCGCAAAGACAGCCAAAGCCTGTGCCGCAGACGGATGAAAGCCTGGCCGGACGCGCGCCGGACGTGCTGCTCATCGGCGCGGGCGTTACAGGCGCCGCCATCGCGCGGGAGCTGATGCGGTGGAATGTCGACCTGCTCTGGGTGGAAAAAGAGCACGATGTGGCGCTGCATGCATCAAGCCGCAATGACGGCATGGTGCATCCGGGTGTAGATCTGCATAAAGGTACGGCCAAATATCATTACAATCGTTTGGGCAACCGGATGTATGGCGGCGTGTGTGCCGCGTTGGGCGTGCCTTTCCGGCGCACGGGACAGTACCTGTGCTTCAAGGGCAGAGCAATGCGCCCGCTTCTGTACTTTACGCTGCCTTATTGGAAATGGCTGGGCCTCTCTGGTGTGCGCGTGCTGGGGGACAAAGCGCTGCATGCAGCCGAGCCGGGTGTGGATGAGGCGCTGCACTGCGGGTTGTTTTTTCCACAGGCGGGCATTGTCTGTCCTTACGGGCTGACCATTGCCATGGCGGAGAATGCCGTGCAGAACGGTGCGCACCTTTCGCTGGATACATGCGTGACGGGTATGGACGTGGAGAACGGACGAATCCTTGCCGTGCATACAAACCGGGGTACAGTGCGCCCGCGCATCGTCATCAATGCGGCGGGTGTGTTTTGTGAGGATATAGCGCAGATGGCGCAGGATCATTTTTTCTCCATCCATCCGCGCAAGGGAACAAATGCCATCCTGGACAAAAAGGCGAAGCGCATGGTACGCACCATTTATTCCGGCATGGGAACTACCGCCACCAAGACGGTCCATTCCAAGGGCGGAGGCATCGTTTCTACGGTGGACGGCAACGTGTTGGTGGGGCCCGACGCGGTGGAAACGCCGGAAAAAGAAGATTTTTCCACCAGCGTGCAAAGCGTGCGCGCCACGTTTGAAAAGCAGCGCCATGCCGCACCTGCGCTGCGTGAAAGCGATATCATCACCTATTTTACAGGCGTGCGAGCGGCGACGTATGAGGAGGATTTCATCATACGGCCCGGGATGTTCGCGGAAAATATCATCCATGCGGCGGGCATCCAGTCTCCGGGGCTGACGGCCGCGCCCGCCATCGCGCAGGAGGTGGCGCGGCTGGCCTATGGACAGCTTTCCGCGACAACCCCGCCCGCGCGCAATGCCGCCTACGACCCGACACGCAGGCCCATACCGCATGTGGCGGGGCTGCCGGACGAGGCGAGGGCCGCGCTCATCCGCCAAAACCCGGATTACGGCGAGATCGTCTGCCGGTGCGAGGAAGTGAGCAGGGGAGAAATATTGGACGCGCTGCGCAGGCCGGTGCCCTGCGATACGGTGGACGGTGTCAAACGGCGTGTGCGCCCCGGCATGGGGCGCTGCCAGGGCGGCTTCTGCGGCCCGCTGGTGACAGCCATCATCGCGGAGGAAAAAGGCATATCGCTTGAACAGGTGCGCAAGTCCGGTGCGGGCAGTGCCCAACTGCTGCGCCCCACGAAACAGAGAGAACAAAAAACGGGAACGGAAGGAGGCACAGAGGATGGAGCGCTATGACGTCGTGATCGTGGGCGGCGGCCCGGCGGGGCTTGCAGCGGCGCTGGGCGCCCGGCGAGCGGGGGCAAAAACGCTGCTGGTGGAGCGCGAGGCACGGCTGGGCGGGATCTTGAAGCAGTGCATCCACGACGGATTTGGCCTGCTGCGCTTCGGGGAACGGCTCTCCGGCTGCGAATATGCCCACCGGTACATTGAAATGCTACGCGGCTGCGGCGCGCAGACCGCGCTGCTGACTTTCGTTTCCCGCATCGAAAAAAGCGGGGAAGGCTTTGTGCTCACGCTGGTGGGCAGGGAAGGGCTGCGGAAGGTGGAGGCCCGGGCGTTGGTGCTCTCCACAGGCTGCCGCGAGCGCACAGCCCGGCAGGTGTCCATACATGGTACCCGTCCGGCGGGTGTGCTCACCGCAGGTACGGCCCAGCATTACATTAACCGGATGGGGGAGATGCCCGCCCGGCGCTGCGTGATCCTTGGTTCCGGTGACATCGGGCTCATCATGGCCCGCCGGCTGACGCTGGAGGGCGCTCAGGTGTTGGGCGTATATGAGGCAAAGCCCACGCCCAGTGGGCTTTCGCGCAATATCAGTCAGTGCCTGGAGGATTTTGGTATTCCATTGTACACCAGCCATACCGTCACCCGCGTTTCGGGCAAAGAGCGGTTGGAACGCGTGACGGTGGCCGAGGTGGACGCGCGGATGCGTCCCATACCGGGCACGGAACAGGAGCTCGAATGCGACAGCCTGATCTTATCCGTGGGGTTGATCCCGGAAAATGAGCTGGCCGAGGCACTTGGCGTGCCTTTGGATGCACGAACAAAAGGGCCTCTGTGTGACCAGAGCTATATGACGCTGGTGCCGGGCGTTTTTGTGTGCGGTAACGCGCTGCATGTGAACGACCTTGTGGATTATGTTTCCGAAAGCGGCGAAGCGGCGGGCGCGGCGGCCGCGCGCTATGTTCCCGCGGCGTGCGGGTTGGCGGAGGTGTCGGCAGACGGCGGGTTTGGATATGTGGTGCCGCAGCGCATTGACACGACAAAGCCTGCCGGGAAAACAACTTTCTTCTTCCGTTCCCTTGCTGAACGCGGAAAAACGCGTGTTCGTATGCTGGCGGACGGCAGAGAACTTTGCAAAAAGACATATATGCAGCTTAAGCCGCCGGAGATGGAGCGGATGGTGGTGGACCTTTCGGGGGCCGGGCTGCATGCAGGCTCCCGGCTTACATTCGTGATGGAGGAGGCGGACACATGAAGCGGGAATTTACTTGCATCGTCTGCCCCAACGGCTGCCGCTTACACACCGAAGTGGAAAACGGCGCGGTGACGTCTGTGACGGGGAACCGCTGCCCAAAAGGGCGCGATTTTGCCGAAAAGGAATGCACCGCCCCCACGCGAAGCTTGTGCACCACGGTAAAAACGCTGGGGGGCGGCGCACCGGTATTGCCGGTGCGCACAGCGGGAGAATTGCCCAAGGAACGCCTGTTTGAAGCCATGGCTGTACTAAACGCGTATACGCAGACCGTGCCTGTATACTGTGGAGACGTCCTCATACCGGACCTTTTAGGCACGGGCTGCGCCGTTATTGCCACGGACGATTGGGCGCCTGAGGCGGCGGAGCTGAAATAAACCTGTGAATGCGTGTTGCGCTCGAAAAAGGTACAAAGGGGAACTCTTTGCCGTTCCATCCGACATAAAGGGAACCAGCAGACCTGCCGCAAGACGAACTTCCCATTTTTAAAAAGGAGGAGACGACCATGTCCAAGCCATATCGTGATTTTGAACCCAAATGGTACCACGGCGAGGTACCACCCACATCCTACCGCTCCATTTTCAAATGGGGCGCGCCGGATCAGATCAAACCGCCCAAGGAATCGCTTTATAAACTCGTGAAGGAAAAATTTGGCCTGACGGACGCGGACTTTGACCACTATACGGAAAATTTAGGCCTGGACGCAGTGCGGTTCGATCTGCCCTGCACCATGGAACAACGCCGCCTGGATGCGTTTCGGGACATCGTGGGTGCGGAATATGTGCGCACGGACGATTACGCGCGCCTTTCCGTTGCATACGGCAAGACCATGTACGACATCCTGCGCCTGCGCAATCAAGTGGTGGAAAACGTACCGGACGCCGTGCTTTATCCGGATACAAAGGAACAGATCGAGCGAATTGTGGCTTACTGCGCGCAGGAAAAGATACCGGTTTATGTCTATGGCGGCGGCTCGTCCGTCACACGGGGCGTGGAGTGCATGAAAGGCGGTATTTCGCTGGATATGCGCCTGCGCTTCAACAAAGTGGTCGCCTTCAATGAAGTGGACCAGACCATCACCGTAGAAGCGGGTATGAGCGGCCCGAAGCTGGAGGACACGCTCAACAACGCTCCCCGGACGCTGGGCGCAAAGCGGGCGTACACCTGCGGCCATTTTCCGCAGAGCTTTGAGCATTCCTCCGTGGGCGGCTGGGTCGTCACGCGGGGCGCGGGGCAGAACAGCACCTACTACGGCTGCATCAGCGATATTGTGATGGGACAGGAGTATGCCACGCCCATCGGACACGTCAAAACGGATACTTACCCGCGCAAGGCCACCGGGCCGGACCTGGGGCAGATCATGATGGGCGGCGAGGGCGCATTCGGCGTGCTGACGCATGTGACGCTTAAGATGTTCCGCCATATGCCGGAGACGGTCAAGCGCTTTTCCTATATGTTCCGGGATTGGGAGACGGCCCAGGCGGCCGCGCGGGAGATCATGCAGAGCGAGGCGGGTTTTCCTTCGGTGTTCCGTCTGTCGGACCCGGAGGAGACGGAGATTATGATGCGCATGTACGGTGTGGACGAAAGCCCGCTGCGGCACCTGTTTGATATGAGGGGCTTCAAAACGGGTGAGATGTGCCTGTATCTGGGCTTCACCAACGGAGAGAAGGGGTTTTCCAAAAACTGCGCGCGGAACGTAGCGCGAGTGTGCCGCAAATTCGGCGGTATGAGCCTGACGGGCTTTGTGACGAAAAGCTGGGAGCACGGCCGTTTCAGCGACCCATACCTGCGGGACACGCTGCAGGATTTCGGCCTTGTCATCGAGACCATGGAATGCAGCGTCAACTGGAGCAATATGAGCAGCGTACATGCGGATGTGCGCGCCTATTGCCATTCTCGCCCCAACACGATCTGCATGACGCATATGTCCCATGTTTACCCCCAGGGAGCGAACCTGTATTTTATTTTTCTGGCAAAGATGAGCAGCCTGGAGGAATTTAAGGCCTACCATTCGGGAATTCTGGACGCCATTCAGAAGAGCGGCGCGGCCATGAGCCACCACCACGGCATCGGCAAAATGTTCGGGCCGTGGCTGGAAGGGGCAGTGGGGCGGAATGAATATGGAGTCATCCGCGCGCTCAAACAGTACTTTGACCCTGACAATATCATGAATCCGGGCGGCACACTGGGACTGGATGTGCCGCAGGAGGAAAAGCGTTTTCTGAAGGCGCTGTGAAAGTGGTCCGGCAACTGTTTTAAACGGTCAAAAAAGACAAGAAAGAGCCTCTCGAAATTACTTTTGAGAGGCTCTTTTCCCGGAAACAGTTGAATATTGTGAAGATGCGTTGTATACTGTTTTTTATATGAAAGAGGAGAAAAGCCCGGGCATCGGGATGGAAGAGGAGACGCATCAATGGGCCAGCAGGAAGAAACAAGAAGCATCGCGGCACATGATTCCCTGACCAAGATTTATAATTTTACCGCATTTTGCGAGTCGTCCCGCAAGTATCTTCTGAGCGCAGGTGCGGGCCGCAGCATGGGCGTGATCTATGCAAACATTATTGATTTCAAGTCTGTAAATGAACTGTATGGTCTGCCGGAGGGAGACCGTATGCTGGGCGCCTTTGCAGATTTTTTGAAGCATCTGCCGCGGACCCGTGTCTGCGGCCGTATTTTTTCGGATAATTTCCTGTGCCTGTTTGAGCGGACGCCCGGCGTGGACCTGTACGATGAAGCGTTGGGCTTCGCAGGAGCGGTAGAGCGGTTTCTTGTGGGCCAGCAGCCGTTCCATCCGCGTTCAAAGCCGCAGATCGTCAGTGGCATCAGTGCGCTGGAGGGCGGCGGAGAGGGGCTTTCCGCGGCCATTGACGGTGCGAATATCGCGCACAAGGAGGCAAAAAAGAAGTATCGCACTGCCTGCGCTGTGTTTGATGAAGCACTCAAAGACGAGATGGCGCGCGCCATCCGTTTGCAGGCGGACCTGCAGGCGGCGCTGGAACGGGAGCAGTTCACTTTTTATTTGCAGCCCAAGGTAAACCTGCGTACGGGGCGTGTAGCGGGGGCGGAGGCTCTGGCCCGCTGGAAAAAACCGGACGGCACTGTAGCGGGCCCAGCGGAGTTTGTGCCGCTTTTGGAGCGCACGGGAAATGTGGAACAGCTGGATTTCATGATTTACGAGCAGGTATGCCGTTATCTGTGCGGGAGGCAGGCGGGAGACAGCATCGTTGTCCCCGTGTCTGTAAATGTGTCCCGCGCCCATCTGAAGGACACGGATTTCGTCCAAAAGGTAAAACAGCTGCTGATACGGTATGGCGTGCATCCGTCCTTAATGGAATTCGAGCTGACAGAGACCATGCTGGCGGAATCCATGGAAGAGGCGGCGGCTGTAATCCGCGGCCTGCGCGCACTGGGCTGCAAGGTATCCATTGACGATTTCGGCACAGGCTATTCCGCGCTCAACCTGCTCAAGGAACTGGAGTTTGATATCCTGAAGCTGGACGGCAGCTTTGTTTCGGGCGCTGCAGCGGAAGGCTATAAAAGCGATGTAATCCTGCGCAATATCATCCGCATGGCGGATGAGCTGTACATGACGGTGCTCTGCGAAGGGCTGGAGACGGCCGGGCAGGTGGAACGGCTGAATACGTTCGGCTGTACGCTGGCACAGGGCTACTATTTTGCACAGCCGATGCCTGCGGAAGCGTTCGAAGCGTTCGTACAGCAGGCGGGCGGCTATTGTGCGCTGCCGTGGGGCGGCGCAGATGGCGCGCAGCGGCTGCCTGACTACTGTGAAGCGTCCGCCCTGACGGACAGCGCCGTGCGTTCCATCACTCATTCGCTGTTTGACGCAGTGCCCTGTGCCGTGGCCGGAGTGGACCCTTCCAGCAGGCAGCTGCTGTTTGCAAACGAGCAGCTGTTCTCGCTGTGCGGGTATCCGCGCGGACAGATGGCGGAAATGGAGAAAGCATTTTTTGCCCATATTGCCACAGAGCCGGAGAAGGCCCGCCTTTATGCGGAAATGCGCCGTCAGTTCGGTACGGCGGGCCGGTGCGACACCAAGCTCCCTGTTCGCCGGGCAGATGGCAGCGTGATATGGGTACGCATGACGGCAACATATGCGGGCAGTCCGGAATGGGGCCGCTATCTGCTGTGCTTTTTCTACGATATCACCCGGGAGCAGACGGGAACGGCCGCAAAGTCACGCGAGATCAAGCAACTTTCTGAGGAGCGGGATTTTTATGCGGGGATGCTCAGCAGCATCCCGTGTGCCGTCGCACAGTTCCGGGCCGAGGCGGACGGACGGTACCATGCCATTCATACGAATCTGGCCGGGGCACGGATACTGGGATACGAAAGCCTGGAGGACTTCTGGAGCCAGCCGGACCCGAATGTCCTCTCGTGCGTTCATCCGGACGACAGGCGCGGTGCGTTGGGTAATCTGTCCCGGCTGCGCCGCCCGGGCGACGCGCGCAGCTTCGAGTGCCGGCTGGTGCGCCGCGATGGCTCGGTGTGCTGGGTATCCGGGACACTTCAGATGCTGTCCGGCCCGGAGGGGTCCGTTATTCAAGTCGTGTTTTTGGATTTTACCAACAGACATGCGCTTCAAACACGGTTCGTGCATCACTACAAGCGCTTGGCGCGTGTGCAGGGGCAGGTCCTGTTTGAATATGAATACGGTACGGACATGCTTACCTTTGCCGGCGCTTCAGAATCGGGCTTGGAACTGCCGGAGCGCGCGCCGGCTTTCCTCGCCGAGGTCCATGCCGGGCGCCTTTCCCAGCCGTTCGCATCTTATGCGGCCTGTATCGCACAGGCGCTGGAGGAGGACGGCGATGATGTGTGCGGTGCGGAACGCCGGATTGAACTGCCCGGCGGCGGGATATGGGTGCGCGTTTCACTGGTGGCAGTGCGCGGCAGCAGCGGCGCAAGAGAGAGTGCTGTGGGCTGTATCATGGATGTCACGCCTCAGCACGAGGATCGGGCACGCCTGCTGCGCCTGACGCAGACGGACAGCCTGACGGGCGTTTTGAACAAGCGCACGACAGAGCAGCGCTGCCGTACGCTTTTGGAGAACACCCCCGGTGAAAAACCATTTGCACTGCTTTTGCTGGATGTGGACAACTTTAAGCAGACGAACGACCGTTACGGCCATCCAAAGGGAGACGCGGTGCTGCGCTGTCTGGGCGAAAATCTGTCCGGGCTGTTTCGCCGGGATGATGTGGTGGGCCGCGTCGGCGGGGATGAATTTTTGATGATGATGCCGGGCGCGGGCGGCGAACAGGCAGTGGGACGCGCGCGGAAGATCGCGCAGGAAATGTGCCGCTCCGTAAGCGTGCAATGCGGCGTGGACGTTTCCGGCAGCATCGGTGTTGTTTTGTCGAAGCCGGGAGCCTGCGCTTATGAAGAACTGCTGCGAAGAGCAGATTCCGCGCTGTATGCCGCAAAGGCGGCGGGCAAGGGATGCTACCGCGTATACGGCGGCGCGTGATGCGTGCGCGTCAGTTTCCGCCGGCTATCAGCATATCGATATATGCGCCGATCTCCTGTGCGCTATACAGCCCAGCTGCACGCACCTTTTCCCGCAGCATGCCCGGCAGGCTCTCATAATAGGCCCGCACGGAAGAATCCTCACGCAGGGCTGCTTCAAACACAGAGTCATTGTCTCCAAGATAAATGAACATAAAAAATCACCTCGGCCTATTATAGGCCGGGGTGATTTCATTCATGCGTGTCCCGCGTGCCGGCGGGCGTTTTTTATTACGGGGCAAAGCAAACACGGGGGACACTGGTGAAAAATTTACAGCATTTCACAGATGGTACCGCCGCCGCGCACCAGTTCTCCGTCGTACAGTACGGCGGCCTGGCCGGGGGCGGGAGCACGCTGCGGCTCGTCAAAGCGCAGCGTCACGCTGTCGTTTTCCGCGGCTTCCACAGTGCAGGACGCCGCCGCTGCGCGGCTGCGCACCTTTACGCCGTAGCGCTCCCCAGGCAGGATGGGTCTGCCGTCCGCGCGTGCGGCGTCTGTCAGTACTATGCCGGAAAAAAATTCATCGCCGCCGCGGGCAAGCTCCACGTCGCCGTTCGGGCGGATGCGCCGCACGAACAGAGGAGTGCCGTAGGCGATATTCAGACCCTTGCGCTGCCCTACGGTGTAATGCCACACGCCCTTATGGGGGCCGAGGTCTTCGCCGTCGGGACCGATGAAGCGGCCCTGCAGGGGAAAGAGGCCGCGTGCGGCGATATAGGCGGCATAGTCGCCGTCCGGAATGAAGCAGATCTCCTGGCTGTCCGGCGCATCCGCGCTGGCAAGCTGCGCGGACGCGGCCATCTCGCGGATATCAGACTTTTCAAACTCGCCGACAGGCAGGCACAGGCGGGCCAGAATATTCTGGGGCAGCCCATACAGCATGTAACTCTGGTCGCGCTCCGGGCTGACGGCGGCGCGTACATAGTAAAGGCCGTTCTCCTCCGTTACGCGGGCGTAATGCCCTGTTGCGATATAGCGGATGCCCAGACGGTCGGCCACACGGGCCAGCGCTGCAAATTTGACGCGGGGATTGCACAGCACGCAGGGACTGGGCGTGCGCCCGGCGCAGTATTGCGCGCAGAACGGTTCCACCACCTGCTGTTCGAACTCTTCTGTACAGTCCTCCTCGATAAGCGGTACGCCCAGCTGGCGCGCCACTGTCTGAGCGGCCCGCACAGCCGCATCGTGAGCAGGAGAAAAGCGGATGACCACCGCCTGCACGTCAAAGCCCTGGTCGCGCAGGATCTGGATGCATACCGAGGAATCCACGCCGCCAGAAAGCGCGACAAGGACCTTGTCCTGCTCTTCAAAGGTGCCGAAGCTGCTGCCGCAGCAGATTTCATCCGTCATGAGGAAAACTCCTTTTATGCTTTTTCAAAGATATCGAAAAAAACCGGCTGCCCGGCCGCGCGCGAAAGCGCACGGCCGGGCTGCGGTCCATTCGTTTTTACGGCGGGGAAAGGGGAACTATGCCTCACAGGCACAGGCGTGGCAATCCTCCTCCAGCTTGCCTACAATCGGCTCGGGGTCCACGCCCTGGCGGCGGTAGTAATCGGCCAGAGCGGCCTTCACCGCCTGCTCGGCCAGCACACTGCAATGCAGCTTCACGGGGGGCAGGCCGTCCAGCGCTTCCACAACGGCCTTGTTTGTCAGCTTCAGCGCCTCGTCGATGGTCTTGCCTTTGATCATCTCGGTGGCGATGCTGGAAGTGGCGATGGCTGCGCCGCAGCCGAACGTCTTGAATTTTACGTCGGTGATGACGTTGTTGTCGATCTTCAAAAACATCTTCATGATGTCGCCGCACTTGGGATTGCCGACTTCTCCCACGCCGTCCGCGTTCTCAATCTCGCCCACATTGCGCGGGTTCGCAAAATGGTCCATCACTTTTGCACTATACATAATCCTTTGTCCTTCTTTCCGGAAATTCACATCTTAAAATCATGCGCGCCACAGCGGGCTGCGCTGGCGCACGGCGGGCACGACCTCATCCAGCGCGTCGCACACGGCCTTCGCGTCGTCCATCGTGTTCTGCACGCCGAAGCTGATGCGCAGGCTGCAATGAGCGATCTCGTGGGGCAGGCCGATGGAAAGCAGCACGTGGCTGGGGTCCAAGCTGCCGGAGGCGCATGCCGAGCCGGAGGAGGCACAGACGCCGCGCATGTCCAGCATGAGCAGCAGGCTTTCGCCCTCGGCCGCGGTGAAGCTGGCGTTCACATTGTTGGGCAGGCGTTTGCTGCCGTCCAATGGGCCGTTCACTTTTACCTGGGGCATCTTCTGGATATGCTCCAGCACATAGTCGCGCATCCGGGCAAGCCGTGCGCGCTTTTCGTCAAGGCTGTTCACTGCGGCTTCCAGCGCTGTGGCCAAGCCGACGATGCCCGCGAGGTTTTCAGTACCCGCGCGGCGTCCGCGCTCCTGCGCGCCGCCGTCCAGAAAATTCAGCGGCATCACGCCGCGGCGGATATACAGCGCCCCCACGCCCTTCGGTCCGTTGAACTTGTGGGCTGAAAGGCTCAGCATATCGACAGGCAGCGCATGGCAGTCAATGGGCACAGCACCCACAGCCTGCACCGCGTCGGTGTGGAACCACACGCCGTGCTTGCGGCATACTGCGCCGATTTCCTCGATGGGCTCGATGGTGCCGATCTCGTTGTTTGCAAACATGATGGTCACAAGCGCTGTGTCCGGCCGGATGGCGGCTTCCACATCGGCGGGGGAGACAAAGCCCTCCGCGTCTACGGGCAGGTAAGTCACCTCAAAGCCTTCGCGTTCCAGCGCCTGCATGGAGTGCAGCACGGCGTGATGCTCGATACAGCTTGTGATCAGGTGCTTTTTGCCCTGCTTTGCAAATTTGTGCGCCGTGCCCTTGATGGCCCAGTTGTCGGCCTCGGAGCCGCAGCTCGTGAAAAATACCTCGCCGGTATCGCAGCCCAGCGCGCGGGCCACCTTTTCGCGCGCGGCGGCCAGTGCGTCGCCCGCCGCTGCGCCGACGGAATAAAAGATGCTGGACGGGTTGCCGTATTGTTCGCAGAAATAGGGCGCCATGGCGTCGAAAACAGGCTTCGACACAGGCGTGGTGGCGGCGTTGTCCACATAGATGATATTGCTCAAAGTTTTCACCTTGCCTTGTTTTTGAATGGCCGCTGCCCGCAGACGGTCAGGAGCAGTGTGTCCGGCCTTTCTATAATATATACTATTTTGGTGTGGTTTGCAACAGGCAATTGGAAAAAATTATATATTCCGGCAGCTTTTTTGCCGATATTACTTGTACTGGGCCGCCGCCTGCACGGCAAGCTCGTCGCACCGTTCATTTTCCGGGTGCCCGGCGTGGCCCTTTACCCAATTGTAATGAAAGGTGTGGCCTTCGCACAGGTCCAGCAGGTGCGCCCACAGGTCGCTGTTCAGCGCGGGCTTTTTGTCGCTTTTTACCCAGCCGCGGGCGCGCCAGCCCTTGGCCCAGCCTTTGGAAAGGCCGTCCATCACATATTTGGAATCACTGCAGAAGGTGATGTCGCAAGGCTCTTTGAGCTGTTCCAGCGCGCGGATGATACCCATCAGCTCCATGCGGTTATTGGTGGTCTCCGCCTCGCCGCCGGAGATCTCCTTGCGCACGCCTTTGTATTCCAGAATTGCGCCCCAGCCGCCCGGCCCCGGGTTACCGCTGCACGCGCCGTCGGTGTATATCGTGATCTTTTTCATAAAAACGCTCCGTATTCTCATAAACTCATAACAGACTCTATCATTATAGAGAAAACCAGGCGGCCATGCAAGTGGCAGCAGAGCGGCCCGTGCCGGAACGCTGGCGATAAAAACGAAGCACTCTGTGCGAATAATGCGGTATTTTTTATCCAATACTCACAAAGCACGATGGCAAAACTTGACAATACTACCCAAAAACGGTATTATTTAGAATAACAATAACCGCATTCAGGCGACGTTTTATAAAGCCGTCCGGCGGGCCGTTTTATGCATGGGGCATCCCATTGTCCGGCCGGGCCGTTTTATTTTTAAATATTTGCGGGGTATCCCGCTGATAAAAAACGAAAATAAAAAAGAATTCCCGCAGATGCGCGGCGAAAAGCGGCCTGCCCGTGAACAACGGCAGGGCTTCTTTGCAGCGCGCGGGAAATGGAGGAACGAATGGAAAATAATCAAAAAGCATCCCGGCCGCGCGCGCCCAGAGCGCCCAAGGCGGCAACCCCCGGCGTATCCGACACGCGCCAGAGCACTGCGGCTCCGGCGGCGAAGCCGGCAGCTTCCCAGACGGGCGCGGTCCCTGCGGCTGCGCCGAAGCCCGCGCGCAGGCCGTACCACCCGCGCCGCCGCAGGCCCGCCGCTGCAAGCGCCGGCACCCCGGCTGTCCCGGTCAAGATCATGCCGTTGGGCGGTCTGGGCGAGGTTGGCAAGAACATCACTCTGTACGAGTGTCAGGGCGATATGATCCTCGTGGACTGCGGCATCGTGTTCCCGGACAGCGACATGTTCGGGGTGGACCTTGTCATTCCGGATTTCACCTATGTTGTCCAGAATAAGGACCGCATCAAGGGCGTTGTTATCACGCACGGCCATGAAGACCACATCGGCGGCCTGCCCTACCTGCTCAAAGAGGTCAATCTGCCCATTTATGCCACGCGCCTTACCATCGGGCTCATCACCAACAAGCTGGAAGAACACGGGCTGGTGCGCAGCACGAAAATGGTGGAGATCGCTCCGCACCAGAAGTTCAAGCTGGGCTGTTTCACCGTGGAGCCCATCCACGTGAACCACTCCATCCCCGACGCGGTGGCCCTGGCCATCACATGCCCTGCGGGAACCATCATCCAGACGGGCGATTTTAAAATCGACTACACGCCTATTTCCGGCGGCCCGACGGATCTTGTCACCATTGCCGAATACGGCGAGCACGGCGTTTTGGCCCTGTTGTCGGATTCCACCAACGCCGAGCGTCCGGGCTTCACGGCCACTGAACAGAAGGTGGGCGCCAGCATGGAGGCCCTGTTCAGCCGCGCGGGCAAAAAGCGCATCATCATCGCCACGTTCGCCTCGAACCTGTACCGCGTGCAGCAGCTTATCGACCTTGCCGTAAAGGCAGGCCGAAAGGTGGCCGTGTCGGGCCGCAGCATGGTGAACAACACTCAGATGGCGCTGGAGCTGGGTTATCTGCACGCTCCGGAGACTGTTCTCATCGATATTGAGGACATCAACAAATATCCGCCGGAGAAGATCGTGCTCATCACCACAGGCAGCCAGGGGGAACCGCTCAGCGCGCTGTCCCGCATGGCTGCTGCCAGTCACCGCAACGTGCGTGTGGGCGAGGGCGATTTTATCATCATCTCGGCAAACCCTATTCCGGGCAACGAGAAAATGGTGACGAAGGTCGTCAACGGCCTTTTGAAGCTGGGGGCCGAGGTCATCTACGAATCCATGTATGACGTGCATGTTTCGGGCCACGCCTGCCAAGAGGAGCAGAAGCTGATGCTCACGCTGGCAAAGCCCCAGTTCTTCCTGCCTGTGCACGGCGAATACAAGCATCTGAAAAAGCACGCCCAGACGGCTGCTGCCGTAGGCATTCCGGAAAAGAATATTTATATCGGTGAGAACGGCGACTGTGTGGTACTCTCCGCCGACGGCCTTACCGTGGGCGAGCCGGTGCCCGCAGGTGCGGTGATGGTGGACGGCCTGGGCGTGGGCGACGTAGGCAACGTGGTCCTGCGGGACCGCCGCCACCTCTCTGAGGACGGCCTTGTTATCGTTGTGGCTACCATTGACGCCCGCACGGGCGAAGTATTGGCCGGACCGGACCTTGTGTCCCGCGGGTTCGTCTATGTGCGTGAGAGCGAAAAGCTGCTGGACGACGCCCGCGACCAGGTGCGCGATGTGCTGGGCCGCATGAGTGCGGCGGACAAGCGCGATTTCGGCAGCGTCAAAACGCGTATCCGCGAGACGGTGTCCGCCTTTTTGTACCGCAAGACAAAGCGCAGCCCCATGATTCTGCCCATTTTGATGGAGGTATGAGGCGCGCCGCAGCGGCGGCGCCTGAGAAAAGAGGAGGCACGGCATGAAAAAACGATTTGCGGCGCTTGACGCGACCGTCATCATCCTGTCCGCGGCCTGCATCGCGCTGTGCGTTGCGCTGGCGCTGGTGAAGCCCACTTACCTTGTTTTTGTCGCGGGCGTGCTGCTCGTTGTGGGCATCGTGGTCGGGCTGAACATCCGCTGGTTCCGGCACAGGCTGGCGCGTCTGCTGCACGGCGCTTCGGATGCATCCAGCGCGGCGCAGGGAAGTTTTGCCGCTATGAGCGTCCCGGTCGTTATCCTCACAGGCGGCAGCGTGGCGTGGTACAACGATGCGTTCCGTGACGATGTAATGGGCGGCAGGGACGTGTGCCTGCTGCCCATGTCGAAGGTGGTCCCGGCGTTCATGCCGGCGCTGGCGAAAGAAAAGACGGGCCAGAACATCGAGTTCGGCGGCCAGCGTTATTCCGTGTACGGCAGCGGCGTGGAGGCGGGCGACGGCCTGTTCGTGGCCTATTTTGTCAACAATACCACGCTCAAGCGGCAGGCGGGAGAGTATCTTGCCACACGCCCTGCGGTGATGCTCATTGCCGTGGATACCTACGACGAGATCCTTAAGGAAATGAAAGAGAGCGACCGCGCCCGCGTAGCGGGTGAGATCGATCTGGCGCTGGAACAGTTCATCGGGGCCACCACAGGCTTTCTGCGGCGCATCAGCGCCTCGCGGTATATCGCTGTGGTGGAAGAGCGCCATATGCAGGAGATCGTTAAAAACCGCTTTTCCATCCTGGATAAAGTGCGCGAGATCGGCGAAGAGGCGGGCACCGTGACGCTCTCCATCGGCGTAGGGCGGCTGGCCGCCACACTGCGCGAGGGCGAGGCCATGGCTGTGCAGGCGCTGGATATGGCGCTGGGACGCGGCGGCGACCAGGCCGCCGTCAAAAGTGCCGAGGGCTTTGAGTTCTACGGCGGTGTGTCCCGCAGTGTGGAAAAGCGCAGCAAGGTGAAAAGCCGCATCATCGCCTCCGCCATCAAGGATCTGATGGCACAGAGCGAAAGCGTGCTGATCATGGGCCACCGCGCGTCCGATTTGGACGCTTTGGGTTCCGCCGTCGGTATGCTGCGCTTTGCGAAGCTGTGCGGCAAACCCGCCGCCGTGGTGGTCAACGAGCGCCAGAGCCTCGCGGCAAACCTCATTGAGGAATTCCGCCGCGCTGGCTGCGGGGATGATTTTATCGAACCGGACGAAGCGGAAAAATGCATTGATAAAAACACGCTGCTGGTGATCGTGGATACGCATCTGAAGGCCATTTTGGAAAGTCCGGAACTGTGCAGGGCGGCAAAAACCGTAGTCGTTATCGACCACCACCGAAAATGTGTGGGCCACATTGACGACAGTGTAGTATTCTATCACGAACCTTATGCTTCCAGCGCATCCGAGCTGGTGAGCGAGCTGCTCCAGTACATCGACATGACCAAGGAGAACCGCCTTACGCCGCTGGAAGCGCAGGCGCTGCTGGCAGGCATCATGCTGGACACGCGCAATTTCTCGCTGCACACGGGCGTGCGCACGTTCGAGGCAGCCGCTTACTTACGGCGCATGGGCGCGCAGACGCAGGCAGTGAAGAAACTGTTCAATTCGTCGTTTGAAAGTTATGCCTACAAGGCGCAGCTTGTCACGGACGCGGAAATTTATATGGGCTGTGCCGTCGTGTTTTCCGACAGCGTGCCCGCAGAGCTCAGCGTCGTAGTGCCCCAGGCCGCCAACGACCTGCTCACCATCAACGGTGTGGAGGCCAGCTTTGTGGCGGTGGATAACGGCGCGCAGGTGTCGGTGTCCGCCCGCAGTATGGGCGATGTGAACGTGCAGGTCATTATGGAAAAGCTGGGCGGCGGAGGCCATTTGACAATGGCGGGCGCGCAGCTGCGAAATGTATCGCTGGAAGAGGCAAAGCGCCGGCTGCTGGACGCAATCTCTGAATACCGCGAAAGCCAGCGGACGGAGAAGCAGAAGAACAGCTGAATGCAAAACGGTATGCCCGGCGCGCGGTTTCTCCGTGCGCCGGATGTATTTTCCGGGCAAACCGCTTGCCTTTCCCGCACAAAATTGGTATAGTTGTTTCGGTTGCAAAAATATCCGGCCCGCGTTTTCTCCGCCGTGAGCAGAGGGGGCGCGGGGCCTGCAATACACACAGGGAGGTCTGCACCATGAAGGTAGTGCTCAAACAGGACGTAAAGTCCATCGGCAAGAAAGACGAGCTGCACGAGGTATCGGACGGCTACGCCCGCAATTATCTGCTGCCCCGCGGCCTTGCCGTGGCCGCCGACGCGGCGGCCGTCAACGAGGTAAGGACAAAAGCGGCGGCCAGCGAGCATCATGCAGCGGAGGAGCTGGCCAACGCGCAGGCGCTGGCCAAAAAGCTGAATGGGCAAATCGTCGCCATCAAGGCCAAGGCGGGCCAGGGCGGGCGCCTGTTCGGCTCCGTCACCTCCAAGGACATCGCCGCCGCGCTCACACAGAAAGTGGGCGAGCCGGTGGATAAGCGCAAGATCGTATTGGACGGCGACATCAAAAACTTCGGTTCCTATGAGGTCGAGGTAAAGGTATATCCCAAGGTGACGGCGAAGCTGACCGTCAAGGTGGAGGAATAAGCGGCCGCGCGGCCGCAGGAGATTTTCGGAATACGGAAAGGAGGGCCCGCAATGCCCGCGAATAACCGCAGCGCTGTTTCCGGCGGGCTCAACCTGTCGCTGGAATCACTCGGCGTAAACCTGCCGTACAGCATGGAGGCCGAACAGGCTGTGCTGGGCGCGGCGATCCTGGACGCAGACATCATTCCCAAAATGGTGGAGACGCTGCGCCCGGAGATGTTTTATGCCCGCCAGAACGGCGAGATATTCTCCGAGATCGTGCGCCTGTTTACAGGCAGCGCGCCTGTGGATTTTGTCACGCTTCTGGCAGCGGTGCAGGATGCCGCTGTTTTTGAGACCGAGGACGCGGCCAAGGTCTACCTGACCCAGCTGGCTGAAACGGTGCCCTCGCTTTCGCATACGGACACCTATGTGAAGATCATCGCGGAAAAATACCGTGTGCGTCAGCTGATGAATGCGGCCAAGACCATTCTGGAGCAGACAGGAGAGGAAACAGACGCCGACCTGCTGCTGGAGAGCGCGGAACAGAAAATTTATGAAATTCGCTCGGGACGCGATTCCACGGCGCTCACGCCCATCAGCAGCGTCATCATCGACACCTATGCTCATCTGCAGGAGATCTCCGGTCCCAATAAAGATAAATATCTGGGCATTCCCACAGGCTTTAATTATCTGGACACCATGCTCACGGGCTTGGGCCGTTCGGACCTGATCATCCTCGCGGCCCGTCCCGGTATGGGCAAAACCTCTTTTGCTCTGAACATCGCGACCAACGTGGCGAAAAAGCAGAATGTGCCCGTGGCCGTGTTCAGCCTTGAAATGACAAAGGACCAGCTCGTCAGCCGCATCCTCTCCAGCGAGGCGGCCATCGACAGCCAGGCCTTCCGCACCGGCGGGCTCTCCACGGCGGACTGGGAGGACCTGGCCCGCGCGTCCGAGGTGCTGGCCAAGACCCATATTTATCTGGACGATACGTCGAATATCACCATCCCGGAGATGAAGGCGAAGATCCGCCGCATCAATCAGGACCCGGCGCGCCCGGACATCGGGCTGCTCATCATCGACTATCTGCAGCTTATGAGCACGGGCAAGCGTACGGAGAACCGCGTGCAGGAGATCAGTGAGATCACCCGTAACCTGAAAATCATGGCAAAAGAGCTGAATGTGCCGGTCATTGCACTGAGCCAGCTTTCCCGAAGCGCGGAGAAGAACCGCACAGACCACCGCCCGGTGCTGAGCGACCTTCGAGATTCCGGTTCCATCGAGCAGGACGCGGACGTGGTGCTGTTTTTGTACCGCGACGCCTATTACGACAACGGCGAGGAAGCCGACGCCACCACAGCCGAATGCATCGTAGCAAAAAACCGCCACGGCGAGGTGGGGAAGGTGGACCTGGGCTGGGACGGCGCGCACACCCGATTCACCAACGTGGACTATGCCCATGGATGAGTTTGAAGCCCGCGCCGGGGCCTATATTTCCCAACATCAAATGCTTCAAAAAGGGGATACTGTTATCGTGGCGCTCTCCGGCGGGGCGGATTCGATGGCATTATTCCATTTTTTGTTTTCCGTGCAGAATGTGTGGGGGCTGCGTCTGCGCGCGGCTCATGTGAACCACGGCCTGCGCGGCGCTGCTGCAGACGGGGACGCCGCCTTTGTGCGCGCCCAGTGTGCGGCGCGGGGTGTTCCGCTGGATGAGACGCTGCTCTCGCCGCCTGAAAACGCGGGCGAGGAGTGGGGCCGGCAGGAACGGTACGCTTTTTTTGCACGGTTGGCACAGGCGCACGGCGCGAAGGTCGCAACGGCGCACACCTGCTCCGACAATGCCGAAACGGTGCTGTTCAATCTGGCCCGCGGCAGCGCGGCCCGCGGAGCCGCGGGCATCCCGCCTGTGCGCGGGCCGTATGTGCGCCCGTTGCTGTGGGCGCAGCGGGCGGATGTCCTGGCTTATCTGGCGCGCTGCGGCGTGCCGCATGTGACGGACGCCACCAATGATACGGACGCATACGCCCGCAACCGCATCCGCCACGGCGTGCTGCCCGCTCTGGAGCGCGCGCATCCGGGCGCCGCGCGCAGCATAACGCGTTTTGCCGCCGAGATGTCCGCGGTGGTGGATTATCTGGAGGAACAGGCTGGAGCGCTGCTGGAACAGGCGTGCGTGCCCCGAGCTGTGTATTTGCCGGGAAATATCCCGGACGCTTACTGTGCGCAGACGCTGGCTGCGGCGCCCGCGGCCGTGCGGCATACGGCGCTGGCCCGGCTCATCGCGGCCGCAGCGCCGCAGCAGAAAATGAGCCTTGTTCCCGAGGCGGACGCGGTTTTGGCAAAAGGCGAGGGTGCGGTGCAGCTCTGTGAGGGCGTATGGCTTTCCATACGGCAGGGCCTGCTGGCCGTAGGTCCCCGGCCGGAACCGCCGCGCGGAGAGGCCGGAAGCTGGCGGCAGCCGTTTGCGCCGGGTGTTTTTGCCGCGCCGGGCGGGCTTTTGGTAGAGGTTCAGCTGGTCAATTATGAAAAAATGGTTAATTCTGAGAAAGATGTGAGAAACCTCTTAAAATTTTGCGCGGATTATGGTAAAATACAGGATAATCCGTGTTTCCGTACACGCCGCCCGGGCGATATGTTCCGCCCCGCGGGACGCGGTGTGACAAAACCGTTGAAAAAGCTGTTTTCGGAACAGAGGGTGCCTTCCGCGGCGCGTGACGCCCTGCCGGTGCTCGCCAGCGGAGGCACAGTCTTATGGGCGGCGGGCTTCGGTTTTGCCGAAGGCCTGGCCCCGGATGAATTTACAAAAACCGCTGTGACGGTCACGGCACGGCAGATGGAGGAAGTAACATGAACGATAATATGAAAGAGGACGTCCTGCGCGTCCTGCTCAGCGAGGATGAGATCCGCGAAAAGGTGCGGGAGCTGGGCGGTAAGATCACGGCGGATTACAAAAACAGCAACCTGATGCTGGTGACGGTGCTGAAGGGCGCCGTGGTGTTTCTGGCGGATCTGATGCGTCAGATCGACGTGCCTGCCGAGATCGATTTCATGGTTGTGTCCAGCTATGGCTCCGGGGTCAAATCCAGCGGCGTCGTGAAGATCGTAAAGGATCTGGACGTCCCCCTTGCAGGCAAGGATATTCTGATCGTTGAGGATATCCTGGACTCCGGCCTCACGCTCAGCTATATCAAGGAGCTGCTGGAGAGCAGGGGGCCGCGCTCCATCCGCATCGCCACGCTGCTGGATAAACCCAGCCGCCGCAAGGTTGACCTGCAGGCGGATTACATCGGCTTCTCGGTGCCGGACGAGTTCGTCATCGGCTACGGGCTGGATTACGATGAAAAATACCGCAATCTGCCGTACATCGGCATTCTGAAACCCGAGGTCTATTCCGTATAAGCGGACGGCCCGGCGCACCGCGGCGGTGCGAGCGTATTTAAGGCAGGCGCGCCGAAGAAGCCTCCTTCAGGAGTGAAACTGATTTGAATAAAAACCGGAAAAGCACAAGCGGGCTGATGATCATCGCCCTGCTGGGCCTCATCATCATGGCGTTCATCCTGTTCAGCACAGGCGGCGATACCCAGACGATGAAATATTCAGAGGTCATTGATTATTTTGAACAGGGCAAAGTGTCCGAGTTCGTGCTCAATATGAAAAACGGGGCCATGCAGCTTACGCTGACGGAGGAGGCCACGCAGGAGCTGCTGGAGCAGCAGCCGGGCATGACTCTCGGCGGCCAGCAAACGGGCGCTCTGGGCGGCCTGTGGGGCGGTTCGTCATCGGGCACCGCTTCGGACACGGCAAAACAGGCTGTGCTCACCTATACGC
>OJQA01000305.1_pt1 | contig 29843 bp, 30 predicted proteins | sample 1598661 | NCBI WGS metagenome assembly OJQA01 (sample SAMN03922454, study PRJEB24848) | human gut metagenome | isolation source: stool sample | host: Homo sapiens | place: Germany | collected 2009-11 | reverse complement strand
TCATCTTTGCTTTAAGTCCGACAATGGAAGGGGATACGACCAATTTCTATATACAGCGCAAACTCAGCCATCTTTCAATCCGGCTGACTGCTTTGTCGCGTGGCATTAGCGTTGGTGATGATTTGGAGTATGCAGATGAGGTAACGTTAGGGCGCTCAATCTTGGCGAGAACAGAACTGAAACAACTTTAAAAGGAAAGATATGAAGATTTTGCTTTGGTCCAGAATATGTTTTGTCGTGGTATGGATTATAGCGTGCATGCAGGCTGTACTGTCTGAACTGGGCGTGTTTCCAGTTGCGTATGTCCGCTTGGATGCAGCGGGGCAGTATGTCATTCAGTTGGTTGGAATTGTATTGACGCTTGCCTGTATATATGTGAGTCTGAAGTGGTACAAATTTTCATTTGTAAAGCGGCGGATGACAAATGACATAGATGAGCGTAATTATCATCAGCAGGGGCTTTTCAGAGTGGTGGTCATTGCAGTTCCGATACTTTATAATCTTTTCCTGTATTATGCCACGTTGAATAGTCAATTGTCGTTTTGTTTTTTGATTTCTATGTTGGCCTCGGTCTTTTGCTGGCCAAAGGAAAAACCTTGATTTTGCCATGCCAGAGGTAATATTGCGTCCGATGGAGCCCGAGGATCTGGCGGTGTTGTACCAGATTGAGAGCGAACGTTCAGCGTGGCGGGTCAGTTCAAGTGGTATTCCTTATTCCAAATATGTGCTTAAGCAGTATTTGTCAATGCAGCCTGCGGATATTTTTCAGAGTAGTGAACTGCGCTTGACGATTCAGGATGCGTATTCGGGAAATGCCGTGGGAGTAGCCGATTTATATGGGTATAGTCCTGTTGCCTTAAAAGCTGAAGTTGGAATAGCGCTACTGAAAAAGGAAGAACGGAAAGGGTATGCCAGAAAAGCGCTGGAAGAGTTGATCCAATTGGCAAACGACAAATTTCGCATGCACCAGCTGTATGCTTATGTAAAAACGAGCAATGAGCGAAGCATAAAATTATTTCAGCGTGTAGGGTTTGACATTGTTGCTACATTAAAAGATTGGATTTACGAGGATGGCGCATACCATAATGTATATCTGTTGCAAAAGTTTTTGTAAAAAAACGAGGAAAAATTTGCTTGTGTAAAAATAATATCATATCTTTGCACTGCTTTTCAACGGAGAGGCTTGAAAAAATAAATTTTGGTGTGTTAGTTCAGCTGGTTAGAATACATGCCTGTCACGCATGGGGTCACGGGTTCGAGTCCCGTACACACCGCCAGTTTACAAAGCAAAATTAGGAAAAGCTCTGATTCACAACAGAATCAGGGCTTTTTTCATTTTCGTGTGGAAGCAGAATATGGTGGTTTTGCGAAGTAAGTCAGGTGCAAATTCAGGGCCCTTTTTTAGGGACAATAAAAAAGCACCTGAAATGTATAATACTTCATTGATTATCATGTTTTTGCGTAGGATTTTCCTGTTCCTCATTTTCTAATTTTACAACGTAAATAAAGTGGTATGAAACAGGAATCAATGAAAGTTCTGTTCTTTATCTGTAAGAGCAGACTAAAGAAAAACGGTGAGGCACCGATTTTTCTGCGGGTGACAATTAACGGACAATTGGATGAAGTACGGATTCAACGTTCTGTTCCGTTGAAGTTATGGGACAATGTGAAGGAACGCAGCAAAGGAAAAGACCGGAGTTCAACGGAGCTGAACAGCTATATCGAGGCATTGAAAGTAAGGCTGTACCAGATTCACAAGGAACTTCTCTGTCGGGAAGCCCTGATTACCCCAAAGAATCTTCTGATAAAGTTGTTCTCTAAAGAGGAACGGCATCTGGTTTTGCAGACCATGCGGAAATGTATTGATGACTGGACTTCCCTGATTGGTACGGAGTACCAGCCCTCCACCATTTCACGTTATAACAACTGTTATGAATCGTTGCGGACAGTCATCAAGGATTTCTACAGGAAAGAGGACATTACATTTCATGAACTGAATGGGGAATTCATCGACCGGTTTGAGATGCATCTGAGAACGGTACGCAAGCTTTCCCAGAATACCCTGACCAAGTATATGAGCTGTTTCCGCAAATTTCTCGGACTGGCTCGGGAAAACGGATGGCTGGAACTGGACCCGTTGGCCGGAAAACGCAAGCGTCTGTTCCGGAAGGAAGAGACGTGTCCTACGTTCCTGACCCTGGAAGAACTGAAACGGATTATGGAGAAGGACTTTTCCACGACACGTCTGAACACCGTGAAGGATTTTTTCCTGTTCTGTTGTCTGACCGGCCTGTCATACATTGATGTGAAGACCTTGTGTCCGGCACATCTTTACAAGGACAATGAGGGGAAACTGTGGATACATAAGGCCCGCGTGAAGATAACCACTCATAAGGAAAGCTGTACCTGCAATGTCCCGCTTCTGGAACCTGCTCTTGTCATTCTGGAGAAATACAAGGACTGGAATCCGGAGAATCCTGAAGGTCCCTGTTTCCCGATTCCGTCGAACCAGAAGATGAACGAGTTCCTGAAAGAGATAGCCACTCTGTGCCGGGTAAACAAGCGGCTGACCGTCCATGTGGCAAGACATATTACTTTCTCTTACTCATTGAAAACAAGGGACTTACAAAGATTATCAGCTTGACAGGTAACGACTTGGAAACCAGCAGGCTTCTATATTCTGCTATGTTCTGCACTAATCATAAGAACGCTTTTCTCATTTGCAAAAGTAGTGTTTTTCTTCCTTATTGCCAAAGTTATTCCTCTGAAAAATAGAGTAAATCAAACATCTTGTCATTATTGTACATTTGTTGCACATCTTGCTGATGAAAATCAGTAGCACTGTCCTACTTTTAATTCAATGCCGTTTCCACATTGTATTTGAGCCTAATCGTTTGCGAATAGCCTGCCTGCACGCTTGTCTGTGTGCCGGCAGGCACGCAGGCAGGCAGACCGGTCGGCAGGCAAGCAGGATGGCTGGCAGGTCGGAGTGCGGGCAGGCTTGCAGGCTAGTGTGTGTATGTCCGCACGTGTTTGCATTCACGAGAACCCACACGCAGTCTGGCTTGCAAGCATTCATGCGGATATAACCACTCTCTTATGCCCTCTTATACCCTCATTTCCTTTCTTCTTTTGGGCAGCTTGGGCATCGGGAAACGATGCTTTGAAATCCGAAATAACAGCACTAATTCAAATCCGTTTGCTGACGGATTTCTTGTGCTCTCAAAAGCACAGCAAGGTGTCCTTCGAGTTACCCGAAGGCTTTTCGGTTACTGCCGAAAAGTGGCAGCAGCAAGGTATGTTTCGAGTTACTCGAAACCTTTCGGGTTACTCCGAAAGCCTTGCCGCCGGGTTGCCTCTCCGAAGTCGGGCAACCTGTTCTAACCTTGTGGTCTTCTTGGTCTATTCCTTGTACTTTATGCCGTATAATCTTATCTTGTTGTACAGCGTGGTACGTCCGATGCCGAGCAATGTCGCAGCCAATTTGCGGTTGCCTTTCGCCTGTTCCAGCGCACGGATAATCTGTTTCTTTTCCATATCGTCCATTTCCAGTGAAGCGTCAGACGTCAGCGGCATTTCATCGAATTCCAACGTGTCCGCCGTGACCGTATCGCCCTCGGTATGCAACACCGCCAAATGCACGACCCGTTTCAGCTCTCTCACGTTGCCGCCCCACGTATAGGCAAGCAGTCGTTTTCTTGCCTCCGCGTCAAAGCCTTTTACTTGCTTTTCAAATTCCTCGTTGGCAAGTTGTAGGAAGAACTCCGCAAGCGGTATGATGTCCTCCTTGCACTCGCGCAGCGGCGTTATGTGCAGGGTGTATTCTTTCAGCCGTTGGTAGAGGTCAGCCCGGAAACGCTTTTCAGTTATGGCAACCTGCAAATTTTCGTTGGTGGCGGCGATGATGCGCACATCAGCCCGCTTGTCCTTGCTGCCGCCCGTGGGTCTGTACATTTTGGATTCCAACGCACGGAGCAGCATCTGCTGCACTTCTATGGGCAGGTTGCCTATCTCGTCAAGGAACAACGTGCCTCCGGCGGCTTCCTCCCAGAAACCTTGTTTCTTGCTTTCGGCTCCCGTGAACGCCCCTTTCTCATGTCCGAACAGGGCGGAGGCGGCAAGCTCCTTTGAAAGCAGGCCGCAGTCCACCGCCACGAATGGCTTGCCTGCCCGTTTGCTCCTCGCGTGTATCTTCCCGGCAATGTGTTCCTTTCCTGTTCCGCTTTCGCCTAATATCAATACGTTCATGTTGGTCGGGGCGACCAGCCTTATCCTGCGGTCTATCTCACGGAAAGCCGCGCTCTGCCGCTCGTAAATCGGTGTGTCGTGCCGCTCCGTCCTTTTCTGCAAGGTTTTCAGGAGCGGGAAAAGGTTGGCTTCAATCAGCGGCTTCGGGATGTAATCTTCCGCGCCTGACTTCATCGACCGGACGGCCGTGGGCACTTCGTTGTAGTCGGTCATGACGATGTAGGGATTGTTCATGCCCTGTCTCCGCAGTTCTTCCAGCAGGGCGATGCCGTCTCCGTCGGGCAGGCGCAGGTCGGCAAGCACGATGTCGTCCTCCCGCACCTTGGAAAACAGTTTCCTTGCCCCGTTGCAGGTGGAGGTGCTGACGCTTTGGAATCCCTTGCTCTCCAGCAGTCCGCACACATAACCGGCGAATACGGGATTGTCCTCTATCACGATTATCCGTCCCATCGTTCCGCCTCCTTCCTCGCCAAATCTACAATCAGTTTGCCTTGTGCCAGTACGGCGTCAACGGCTGCCTTTACTTCGTTATCTGATATTTTTCCCTTGTGGATTGTGTCATACAATACCGCCAACGGCTGTTCCGCCTTTATCAGCATCCACGAGCTTCTGAGGTGGTGTATCCAGCTGTCCAACGCCTCCATGTCCCCGGCTTCCGCAGCCTTGCGCACTTCATCCATGTCGGATTGTGTCGTGGTCGCCAGCTTTTCCAACGTGCGCCGCTTGTCGCCGAAAGCGAGCAGGGGCGACAGGTCTATATTACTTGTGCCCTTTGGCTTGATGCAGCGTTCCGTGACTGCAAGCAGTTCGTCTATGGAATAAGGCTTGTACAGCACGGCGGCAAATCCTTTTTCTGTCAGTTCCTTTTCTTCCACATAGCCTGCGGCGGTGGCTGCAACAACGGGTATAGTCTGCGAGTTGCCGATCTCCGACGTGCGCAGCAGTTCCAGCACCTCATAACCATTCACCTCCGGCATCTTCAGGTCGGTTACCAGCAGGTCGTAGTCCTTTGTGCGCATACGGTCCGTCAGTTCGTCCACGCTTTGGCAGGTGTCGCACTTTACGCCGCTTTGCCTGTACATTTCCTTCATCATGTCCAGCAGCATCCCGTTGTTGTCTATCGCCAGCACGGAGTATCCGGAAAGCGTGGAATGCTTAACAGTTGTCTTTTCGGTGGCCATTGTTTCCTCCGCTTTGGGCAGTGGCAGGCTTACGGTGAAGCGGCTTCCTTTGCCCGGTTTGCTTTTCACTGTGATGCTTCCATTCAGCAGTTTCACCGTGTCGCTGACGATGGCAAGCCCTAATCCGAAGCCGTCCTCCGTCACGGAGTTGCCCAGCCGCTCGAACGGGACGAATATCCGCAGTTGCTGTTCCTTTGTCATGCCCGTGCCTGTGTCTGACACTGACAAGGTAAATATGCCGCTGGTATATTCGGTTGTCAATGTGAAACTTCCGTTTTTGGTAAATTTGATGGCGTTGGATAGCAGGTTGCTCCCGATACTCAGGATGCGGTTTTTGTCACCACCCACTATCTCGTCCGCATGGTTTTTCACTGTGAAGGCAAGATGTTTGCTTGCTGCTAATGGCCCGAACTCCGTTTCCAATGTTCCGGCAATGGAGCATAGTTTGAACGGCTTTATGACGGGTGTTTCCTTGCCGCGGTCCAGACGGAAATACACCAGCAGGCTGTTTATCATCCCTGCCATGCGCCCGGCGGCATCATGGATGGTCTGTGCGTGGCGGATGCGGCTGTCAGCCTCCGTGTCGTCCAGCAGCAGTTCGGCGTTGCCGCCGATGGCGGTCAGCGGGGTGCGCAGTTCGTGGGTGACGTTTTGGATGAGGTTGCGCCGCAACTTGATTAGCTTTTCATTTGCGTTATTGCTCTCCTGCAACTTTCTGATGAGTTGCTCACGCTGTTTCCGTTCGTGGTCGTTACGCCTGATTTCCCGGTGGATGGCAAGACCGGAGAGGAACAGCAGTACGATGGCGGCGGAGATGGTGGCGGTCAGCAGCCTGACGGACAGTGCCTGCGCCTCCGATATGTCCTGTTCTCGTGCGTCGAATGCGGCCTGTGCCTGAGTGTCGAGGTCGCGTATCAGCCGCCCCAGTTCCCTGTTCAGCGTCCGGTTGCGGATGCGCAGGCTGTCGGCGTATGCTTCCATCTCCGCCGCCTGTTTCCTTTGCAGGGCGGTCAGGCTGTCGCTGAAGGCGTGGAGTTCCCCGGCGGATGGCAGCACCTGTACGGTCTTCTTGCCGCCGAAGAAGCCTGCCAGCCCGCTTTTCTTCTTCCTCACGGTGCGGACACGTGTAGCCCGTCGGGCTACTTCGGGCAGGTGGTTCACCAGCAGGCTGTTTGCCTCGTCCTGCCGCTCCATCACCTCCATGATGTGCCGCAGATGGGTTTCCTTGTCCGTCAGGAGGGAGCGGAGCGTGTCTATCTGTACCGGGCGCACGTATTCGCGGCAGAGCGGTTTCATGGCTTGCAGCAGGCTGTCGGTGCTCAGGAGCTGGGCATGGTAATGGCGGTAGTCCGTTTCGTCCCAGCCGACGACGCCCTCGCCCAACAGGGCAAGCCGGGTGATACAACGGTGGGCCTCACTTATGTCACGGCGCACCTGCCGGATGGTTTCCGTGCCGGCTTCTATCTCCCTGATGCGTTTGCGCTCATGCACCAAAATGGCGGCCGTGCTGCCGATGACCGCCATCATGATAACGTAGCCTGCAAGAATTTTAAATTGTAACACTTAATAACAATCTGTAAATTTATGTAAATAGCTACACTTTGGCAAGAAGTTCATACGTAAGTTCTGTTACTGAAGAAACCAGCCTGTCAGCATGAACCGATGATAATTCTGCTTCTGAGCCATAGCCATAGAGAACACCAACACATTCCATTCCGATAGCATGGGCACCTGATACATCGAACTTGCGGTCACCCACCATTATGGCACTGTCCATATCGGTAATGTTTGCCAGCTGACATAAATAACGCATTACTTCGACCTTACTTTCCCGTGAACGATCGAAAGAAGCTCCTCCAATATAATCGAAAAAAACGGATAATCCAAAATGTTCCAATATCCGTACGGCGAATTCCGTGGGCTTGGAGGTTGCCACATAAAGATGCTTGCCTGCTTCACACAATGTCTTCAACATCTCCGGGATACCGGGATAGGCTGTGTTCTCGCACCAACCTTTCTCGGAAAAATATTCACAGTAATATCTTACCGCCTCGTCCGCCTGTGCATCGGAGAAATGATAAAATTCTCTGAACGAATAGGTCAATGGCGGTCCAATGAACGGGGTTAACTTATGCAAATCGTTTTCAACGATGCCATAGCGAGATAAGGCATATTGCACACTGTGGACTATACCTTTGAATGAGTCGGTCAGCGTGCCGTCCAAGTCAAATAGGATATGATGTTTGGAGCTCATATCTTACTTTCCTTAAATGTAAAACTGACCAGCAAGGACAAGGCAATGAAAGTCAGTCCCGCTATGGCTGTTCCCGTCCATTGAAAATGCTCCCAGCAGATGCCGGCTACAAACGTTCCCACAGAACCGCCAAGAAAATAAATGGTCATGTAAAGCGTGTTTACACGGTTGATGGCTTCAGCGTCAAGCGTTACTACACTGGTTTGATTGGCAAGATGAATGCTCTGCATTCCCGCATCAATCAGAAGAATGGCAATGATAATGCCTGCGTAGCTGTCGCCGCCCCACCATGCTGTCAGCCAAGCCACCAGCATAACGGCTCCACCCATGAGAGAAAAACGTCTGGCTCCATAAACAGAAATATATTTACTGATGAATACCACAGTAGCAGCTCCTGCCAATCCGCAAAATCCCAATGCCCCTATGATATCATCTCCGGCAAAAAAAGGGGCTTGCTTCATCTTGAAGGCAAGGCAACTCCATAAGGCAAAGAAAGCGCCATAAGCCAATGCCGCCCGAGCGGAAGCAATGCGCAGGTATGGATATTTCCGCAGAATATGCCATAGCGACTTCATCAGCCTTCCGTATGTTTCTTTTGCCTGTGCGGGCAATGCGGGAAGCACTTTGTACATCATCAACCAGCAATACGTCATCAGTCCGGCCGCTATGAAATACACCATGCGCCACCCCCAGGCATTGGCAATCAGTCCACTCAGTATCCGTGAGCCCAAAATTCCCACCAACAGACAGGACTGCATGATGCCTACATTGCGCGTCTTATGGCTTGGGGCTGAATGATAAGACACAAGCGGTATGAAGAACTGAGGCATGACAGACGTCGCTCCGGTTATCAGCGATGCCACCCATACGATACGGATGTCCTGTGCCGTACCAATCGCCAGCAGAGAGCAGGCTGCAAGAACGTAGTTGGTTAATATCAACTTACGGCGTGAAAGCAGGTCTCCCAATGGAATGACAAACAGCAGACCAAGCATATAGCCGACTTGCGTTAAGGTCGCTACCGCATTGGCGGATAAATCATTTATTTTAAAATCTGTGGCTATACTGCTCAACAAGGGCTGGTTATAGTAACAGTTGGCGACTGATAATCCGGTTGCAATGGAAAGCATGACCAGCAATGAAGCCGGAATACCCTGGTTGGCTTTCAATTCATATTTCATGTATTCCCCTTTCAGTAAGAAACAATCTTCAAACCTATCAAAGACGCTATCAGCGTGAACAAGAAGAAAAGCCGTATCGGTGTGGCCGGCTCCTTAAAGACAAAAATGCCTATCAGGACCGTACCTACCGCCCCGATACCCGTCCAAATGGCATAAGCTGTGCCTAACGGCAACGTTTGTACGGCCTTGGCAAGCAGTGTCATGCTTAATATTGTGGAGACAAGAAAACCTCCGCCCCAAAGATAGAACTCAAAACCGGATGCGGTCCGAGTCTTCCCCAAACAAAAAGTCAGGCTTACTTCAAAGAGTCCGGCCAATAATAAGATAATCCAATTCATAAAAAATCGCCTTAAGTAAATCGTGTGACATTTTTATCTAATTATACGGTAATACCCTTCTTTTCGTGTGACGGCAGGCGCTGGTTTGCCATCAGGATAGCCCAACGCCAAAGCACCGATGCCCATCAGTCCGTCAGGCAGCTCCCATGACCTTATCATCTCTTTCCCTTCATCCGTGATGAACATTTCTTTCTCTCTATGAATCCAACAGCTTCCCAAGTTCAAGGCATGAGCTGCAAGCATCATATTTTCAAGCACACAAGTTCCATCCTCGATAGCAGTATGAGCATTTGAGGGAGCAAAAACCAATACATAAGTGGGAGCATCGTAAAAAGGATTTGATTTGGATCCAATTACTGCCGCATTCATTGCAGCCAGTTTTTTGCGCTGCTCTTTATTCTGCACAGCTACGATAAACGCACTTTGGCGCCCTCCTGCTGAAGGTGCGTAAGTTCCTGCTTCAAGTACGGCATCCAATTCCACGCGAGAAATTTGTCTGTCCTGAAATTTACGACAACTGCGTCGCGTCTTAATAATCTCCAAAAAATCATGTTCCATATTATTCCGTGTTAAAGTTTGATGCAAAAGTAGGTACATCTTACACTAAACCTTTTTACATTTGGCAAAAAATGATTTCGCATTTGACAAAAAGAGACATGCTTCCTGATTTATGACGCATCTTTTTGTTACCTTCGCAGGGTGATAAGTGTTGATGGAGTATGAAACTGGAACAGATTTTAAGTTTAAGATACCCTCTGCCTGAAAAGTCTTTAGACAAATTGCATCGTTGTATGTCAGAGATTACATTGCCTAAAGGATTTCATATATTGGAAATAAACAAGGTAGAGAAAGATATATTTTTCATTAAACAGGGTATTGTCAGGGCTTTTACTTATGTTGACGGAAAAGAAATTACGTTTTGGATAGGCAAGGAAGGTGCTACCATTGTTTCTATGAAAGGATATGTAAACGACGAGGCTGGATATGAGACAATGGAACTGATGGAGGATTCTGTTCTGTATGTCTTGAAGAGGAAGAAATTGCAGGAATTGTTTTTGGAAGATTTGCATATTGCTAATTGGGGACGACGGTATGCGGAAATGGAACTTTTGGAGACTGAACAACGATTAATCTCCATGCTCTCAGCTATCGCCTCAGAGCGTTACAGGCAACTGGTTGAGATGGATCCGGAACTCTTGCAACGGCTGCCATTGGGCAGCATAGCCTCGTATCTTGGCATTACGCAGACAAGTTTAAGCAGGATAAGGTCACGAATGAAATAGCTTTATTTACAATTTAGCTTTTGCAACCATTTTGCAGTGTCACTTCATATAATAACGCCACAGGTTTCCATATCGGTGCCAAATGCTTCCACGCATGCACAAGGTGATTAGCTTTTGCCTACATTGTCTTTACTTTGCGTTGCCATGCAAAACGATATTCCCAGAGTATGAAAGATTGGGACAGCAAAATGCCACAAGCTGCCACCTAATCGCATATCCATCTCATTACGGAGAATACCGATTTACTTTGCAGGCAAAAACCAAGTATCAACATTAAAAGCAGTATCGACAATGGAAATTTTGATTATTCAGAAAGAGGCATTCGAGGAAATGGCGGCGAAGTTCAGCCGTTTCGCGGAACGTGTGGATACCCTCCTTGCCAAGCAGGGCGGCAAGTCATTAAACCGCTGGATAGACAACCAGGAAGTCTGCCAGCAGTTGAACATCAGTCCGCGCACGTTGCAGACGCTACGCGACAACGGCACGCTGGCCTATTCGCAGATTAACCACAAGGTGTTTTACAAGCCGGAGGATGTGCTGAGCATCGTAAAACTAATTGAGGGCAAACGGACGGACAGAGTCGTTTGATTATTATTGTCTTACCACTAAATCCAACGTGACAATGAGTGAAATGATAACCAAGAACCATGCGCTGGTCGCCCAATTCGGCGACACGCTTGACCGTCTTCTGGACGGCATCGAGAACTTTGTGGCAAACAGCCGTCCGACATTGGGCGGCGAACGCTTCCTGACGGACAGGGAGGTTTCGGAACGGCTGAAAGTGAGCCGCCGTACCTTGCAGGACTACCGAAACAACGGGGTGGTGTCCTATTACCAGCTGGGCGGCAAAATCCTGTACAAAGAATCGGACATTGAGAGGATGCTTGCCGCCAATTACCGGGAGGCGTTCAGGCGTGTCGGTACATAATCTGCCATCCTATAATAAGAAGAAGCCGACAACGGAGGATTTATTTTCCCTGCCCGTTGTCGGCTCTTTTCTTTTCACCTTTTCTAATTGTTCACTCTCCGGCCATTATATGGGGAGAGCGAAAAGAAAATGTTGACAGGCTGTCTGTTGTTCATGGTCAGCCTGCCCATGACAAACCGCCTGAAAGCCATACATTCCTTAGTCCGCAGTCGGAAGGCGATGGTAATCACCATTTCAAGGCTGTACACATCGTAGCTTATCCCGTTGTCTTGCCTGATGTAGCGCATGGTATCGCTTTCAAACAGTTCCATATTCTTGTAGATGGCATGTACAGCCCTGCGGATGTCGCATCCGAATACATTGAACGCATCGGACATTTCCTGTTGTGTCATCCAGACGGGAACAGTCGGCATCGTGACCGTTCCGTTTTCAGTGATTGTGATAATTCCACGTTCCATTGTCATTCCTCCTTATCCGTTAAGATGTCCTTTGTTTTCTTTTCCCTTGACGCACCTGTTCCGTAGGCACGTCTGAAAGCCATCAGATTGTCCATGTCCTTTGAAATCTTCTTGTCCGTTACTTCCGCATACCGTTGGGTGGTTTTTATGCCGGAGTGCCCCATCATCTTGGCGATGCTCTCTATTGGTATTCCCTCCGAAATCAAAAAAGTTCCGAAGGAGTGCCTGCTTTGATGGTAGGACAAGTTTTCCTTCCGCCCTATCGCCACGCCCAGTTCGTGTATCTCGAACCACATCTCGTCACGGCTCGGAAGCGGGAACACGGGCCTGGTGTCGTCCGTGGTGTTGTAGAGGTCGAGTATCTGTTCCGCTATCGGGGGCAGGGGGACGAACGCCTCCACGTTGGTCTTCTTCCGGTTGATGCGGATGTAACACCTGCCGTCCGCCGTCCTGCCGATATGGTGCGGATGGAGCAACATGATGTCCACATACGCCAGACCGGTGAACGTCGAAAACAGGAATGCCCTCCGGCCCAGTTCCTGCAAGGGGTCAAGCATCGGGGTTTCGAGGATGGCTTTCAATTCGGCACGGCTGATGTGCCTGTGCTTCGGTGCGGGCTTCTTCTCGTATTCCATGTCCTCCAACGGGTTGGCACGGAGTATCTCATAATCCACTGCGAGGTACACCAGCTTGCTCAGCCAGCACAGACACTTGTTGATTTGCTGCGCGCTGAAATTCTTGTTGCGCTTCATGAACGCCTTGTAGGAACTGCCGAAGTCCTCCGTGATATCGGAGAACTCGATGTCCTCCTTGCCCAACGAGGCAAGGTAGTCTTTCAGGTATTTCTGGTAATATCCCGAATGGCGGTAGGTGGACGTGGAGTTTATCTCCTTTGAACGGGCGAGCAGACGTTCGCGTTCCCTTTCGCCCATCTGCAACAGCTTGGTGGGGATTACCGCCCTTTTCGCCAATGTGTTTTTCAGCAGTTCGGCGCTTACCACGTTCTGTTTCTTCAATATTTCATCGTAGGCAAGCTCTACGGATTTGCGGAACTCCTGCAAGCGGTTGTTCTCGCGAACGGTACGGATGGTTCCCGTCTTGCTGTTCCAATCTTCCGGCCTGCAATAGATGCCCGTCGCCATCGTGGAACTCTTGCCGTCTATGGTGATGCGGCACAGGACGGCAGTCGTACCGTCAGCTTTCACTTTGCTTCGGTTGATATACGGTAATATGGAAAATGTACTGCGCATAGATGTATTGTTTTTAGATTGCTGATTTTAATTGGTTACAAAACAAGTTTCAAGTCTTTGGTCGCTTCGATGTATTTGTCCATATCCTCAAATAGCTTCTTCGGGGTGACACGGGCATAGACCTGCGTGGTCTGGATGTCGGAATGTCCCAGCATCCGGCTGATGGTTTCAATCGGCACTCCGGCTTCCAGCGTAATCAGCGAGGCGAAGGAGTGACGTGCCTGATGATAGCACAAGCGCCCGCTCACTCCTGCAAGGACAGCGAGTGATTTCATGTGCCGTTGGAGGTTCGGGTGGTGTATCATCGGGAACAGCGTCGGGCGGTTGTCGTCATGGTATTTCTCTATCAGGGCGAGTGCTTCGGGCAGCAACTTCACGCTTGCCCGAAGCTCGTTCTTCTTGCGGCGGTATTTCAGCCAGAGGCTCCCATCGTCGTCCGTGTAGAGGTTCTCACGGGTGACGCTCACCACATCCGCATAGGCGGTTCCCGTATAACAGGCAAACAGGAAGAGGTCACGGGCGAGGATGTGCGTGGTGCGCCATGCGGGTATCTCCACATCACGGATTTTCTCGAAGTCCTCGCGGCTCAACGCCCTCGGTGTTCGCTCTGTCTTTTGAGGCAGAGTGAAATTGGCAAAATGGCATCTTTCCGCATATCCCTCCTTATAGGCTATGCGGCATACTTTTTTCAAGATGGCGAGGTAATGGCGCACCGTGTCCACAGCCAAGCCTTTCACGTCCATCACATAGTTCTGGTAATCGTGGATGAACTGTTCGGTAAGCTGCCCGAAAGCGATGTCCTTCGTCTTTAACTGCCACGGGATGAACTCGCCCAACGTCTTTCTCATGTAGTAATAGCCGGGATAAGTGCCTTTGGCACGGTCTATCCCGATACGAGCCTTCAAGTCCTCGCAGATGCGGTCGGTCATCCGAAGCAGCGTCATCTGCGTTTCAATGCTGCCTTGGAACAAGTCCTTGACCGCCGTCGCGTCAAAGTCCTGCTCGCGCTCCACCAGCGTGTCGAACGCCGCATTGACCGCAAGCAGCAGCTTGTCCAGTTTTGCGTTGGTTTCCACCGCCTCGCGGCTCTTGCCGTCCAGACGGCTTTCTCGCGCGTTCCACAAATCCGGCCTGCACGACAGCTTGCATCCGAACTGCGCCATCGTACGGTTCACCGTGATACGACCCATTATCGGGGCTTTGCCCGACTTGTCCGTTCCGCTCTTTTTCAGGTAGAGCAGCACCTTGAATTTTTCTACTTTCATACGCTTACTGTTTTTGTTGCAAAATTAACTTATGAGTAAGCGTCCATTGATTTGCAGAACGGTGCGTATCAGCGCAATCGGCACGGGCGTACAACAATTTCATTTTCCGTGCGTTACCTGTCCTTGCTTCGGTAACTGACAGCTAACGGCTTGGTAACTGAAATGGTGCAATATTCCGCACTCCGTTGCGTTTCCGACATTTGGCAGAATAATGAAAAACCGCTCATTTCAAACGGGTTACGTTTTATCGTTACTTGTTTACCAACGGCTGCTTTGTGGGTTCTGTTCCACCTGGCCCGGCACACGTTCGCCGTGACTGTCTGTTTGGAAAACGGACTTCCGATAGAAACGCTTTCCAAGATGCTTGGACATACCAATTTAAGGGTTACACAAGCCTATGCCAGAATCACGTACAGGAAAGTCACGGAGGACATGAAGGTATTAAAGAACAAGCTGAAGGACTGGAAACAGGAATCCGGTACGATGAAATCTGAAGACATTTGATGACATCTGATACCAACAGGTTCCGATGGTTTGCAGCGGCATAGAAATGCTAATATCTTTGTTTCAAACCAAAAAGAACATTTAATGGGAACAATCATCACCAGATCAGACAAGGAAGTGCTTCATTTCTTCGATGAAATGAAAAGGGTATCGGACCTTATAGACAATTTGCAGGCTGACAACCGGCACTTATTGGACGGGGAAAACTACCTGACAGATACGGAACTGGCCGGAAAGCTCAAGCTGAGCAAGCGTACGCTGCTGGACTACAGAAGTAGCGGCATATTGCCTTATTACCAGATAGGAGGAAAAATCCTATACCGGGAAAGCGATATCGTACGACTGCTGGAAAAGAACCGGAAAGAAGCGTTCTGACATTGGAAAGGCTATACCACCACATCTGTTGGAGTATAGCCTTTCACTTTTTATCAGGGTATTGTATGTGTCCACTTCATACCTTTCAGGAATTCCTTTTCTGAGCCTGCATATAATGGCGCAACATATAGTCGGAAGAATAGCCAAGCATTTCCCTGACGTGTTCTTTGGGAATCCGGTTGGTCAGGGTGACTGTCGCAGCAAATGTATTGCGGGCCATCTGGGTAGTCAGACGCTTGGAAATCCGACACCGCACTGCCACCTCTTTCAGGTATTCATTCATTTTCTGGACTGACGGGACAGGAAAACACGGACCTTCCGGATTCATCGGATTCCAGCCTCTGTATTTTTCTAGCAGGACCATTGCCGATTCAAGAAGAGGAACATGGCTTGTACAACTGTCTCCAACCTCCGCTCCTTCAGCACGTGTCCTGCAAATCCATAGCGTTCCTTCGTCATCTCTTAACAGATGCGACGGACAAAGAGTGCTTACCCCTTGATAGGAAAGTCCGGTGAGCGCACAGAAGACGAATACATCCTTAACCCGTTCCAGACGTCCGGCCGGCAAATCCGTTTCCATCACTGTTCTCAGTTCATCCCAATTCAGGAAGGAAGGGGAAGTCTCCTCCTTCACGCACAACTGTCCCAGTTCCTCCAAAAACTTGCCATGTTCCATCCAGCCCTTCTGCTGAGCCACCTTGAGAACCTTACGGAAACACTCCAGATATTTGACTACTGTATTTCGGGCCAGCCCGCAGGTTTCCTTCAGATACCTTTCAAATGCCATGATGAACTTCCTGTCCAGTTTGGAGAATGCGACATCCTCCTTATTATAGACATCCCGTATGACTGTCTCCATCAATTCGCGGCACCTGTTGTAACGTGCCAGGGTGGCAGGATGCAAATCCCCGGGAGAAGCCGCCCATCCGTCTATACATTCCTTCATACCCTTCAGAACCAGATGTCGTTCTTCCCTGGTATACAGAATATCCAGAATCTTCTTCGGAGTCAGTTTTTCCTCATCATACACGGAATTCCTGTGGATGACATATATTCTGTTCTTCAGTGTCTCAAGGTACATGTTCAGTTCCCTCTAACTTCGGTCTTTTCCTTTACTACGCATCCTTGCATTGTCCCATAACTCCACCGGTATAGAGCGCTGGATACGGATTTCATCCCGCTGTCCGTTAATTGTCACCCGAAGGACTACAGGTGCTTCACCATTCTTTAACAACTTGTTCTTCAAGACGAAAAACATTACATTCAGTGTGTTTCCTTTCATACGTTCTGTTTTGGTGCAAACTTAGTAAATACGTTGGAATACAGTACTATGCAAAATTGCGCAATATTACGAAGTATAATACATGTCTTTCCTGAACACGGATGTACTTCCCAGATTCAAAATCGGATATTCCTGAATGACCAATTTTAGCAACAACCAACATTAAGACATCTGACGACTTGTGCTGCCATCTGATGACACCGCGTTGGCCAGCCGGGCCATACCATTTATCTTTGCTTCAACCCAAACAACTACACTTTATGGAAATCGTAAACATTGAAGCTGGTACTTTCAGAGAAATGGTAATGTCCATCCAACTGCTGAAAGAAAAACTGGAAAACCTTAAAGGCAGGCAAACCTCAAAAAGTCTGGATGACTGGATGGACAATCAGGAAGTATGCATGGCACTGAACATATCGCAGAGAACACTGCAGGCCATGAGAAGCAACGGTACCTTGTCCTTCTCCCAGATTGACCGGAAGACCTATTATCGGGGACAAGATGTTATCAGACTGATTGAAAAAGGGAAGAAGAGATAATCCCGCAAAAGCGAGGCCAATCCATACAAGCAAACAACTCTTCATTATGTAAAAGGCTATACCTCACTGTGCGTTGTGAAGTATAGCCTTTTCTGATTATCCGAAGACCCGGGCAACATCCTGCATGTCCTTCATGATACTGTTGTCCAGCACACGGGCATAATGCTGTGTCATGCGGGTTGAAGAATGGCCGAGCATCTTCGACACATTCTGTAGGGCGACATCATTGGCAAGGGTAACAGTCGTCGCGAACGTGTGCCGGGCCACATGGAGTATAAAGTAAAAAGCAAGAGCTAACAAGATTGAACAGATAAATTGTAACGTGTTGGAAATAAGCAGATATTCATCATTTTGCTTAAAGTCGAAAAAGCAATGAAGTGCAGAATATTGAGCGGTTTCAGTTACCAAAACGTTAGCTGTCCAGTTACCTGAACAATATAGGTAACGGTGAGCAAATCAAGTAATCTGAGACCGGATATTTTCTCGCTGATTTGCAATGTTTTGCATATCAAAGAACGCTTATAAGAATTGTAGTTTTACGACAAAAAATGTAAGCGTATGAAGATTGAAAAATTCAAGGTGTTGCTTTACCTTAAAAGAAGCGGAACAGACAAGAACGGTAAAACTCCGATCATGGGTAGAATTACGGTAAATCGTAGTGTAGCGCAATTCAGTTGTAAACTGAATTGCAGTGAGAAACTTTGGAATCCGAGGGAAAGCCGGTTGAACGGCAAAAGTAAGGAAGCGGTGGAAACCAATGCCAAAATAGACAGGCTGCTTGTTTCCATACACAAAGCATTTGATACCCTTGTAGAACGGAAAACCGATTTCGATGCCGCTTCAGTAAAAAATCTGTTTCAAGGTGGAATGGACAGCCGCATGACTCTGCTCAAACTTTTTGACCGTCACATAGAAGAAGTCAAATCTCTTGTCGGTGTGGAATATTCATTACGAACGATACCCAATTATATTTATACGCGGCAACGACTTGCCGAATTTATATCCAGCCGTTATAAGGTTTCCGATCTTGCTTTCGGACAATTGAACGAGCAGTTCATAAGGGAGTTTCAGGAATATGTGGTCATAAAGTGTGGACTAAGTGTTGAAACCGTGCGCCATTATCTGGCTCTACTTAAGCGGGTCTGTCGTATAGCCTTTAAGGAAGGACATTCTGACAAATATCATTTTGAACATTACACTTTGCCAAAGAAACTGGAGAAGCCACCGAGAGCATTGAGCCGTGAGGATTTTGAAAAACTCCGTGATTTGGAAATAGAGGAACACCGCTGGTCGCATATTACTACCAGAGATCTTTTTCTTTTCGCCTGTTATACTGGAACCTCTTATATTGATGTAGTGTCCATAACCGAAACAAACCTCGTAAAGGATGACAGCGGAGCTTTATGGCTGAAATATCAGCGAGGAAAGAACGGAAAATTATGCCGTGTCAAACTGCTTCCGGAAGCAATAGAGCTTATCGAAAAATACCGCAGCAAATCACGAAAGACACTATTTCCACATATAGAACACGGTGCATTGATGTGGAACTTGTCCAGTCTGAAGGTTATGGCCGGAATAGACGGTCCGCTTACCTATCATATGGGACGGCACTCGTTTTCGACTCTGATCACACTCGAAAACGGTGTACCGATAGAAACGGTCAGCAGAATGCTGGGGCATTCAGACATTTCTACTACCCAGATTTATGCGCGGGTTACTCCAAAGAAACTTTTTGAAGACATGGATAAATATATAGAGGCTACCAAAGACTTGAAACTTGTACTCTGATAATAAGTATCACCAATAAAATAAATTATACGATTATGCGCAGCACATTTTCAATATAACCATACATAAACCGCAATAAAGTAAAGGCAGACGGTACCACATCCGTCATGTGCCGAATTTCCATAGACGGCAAGAGCAGTGTATTTTCCACAGGGATATATTGCCGTCCCGAGGACTGGAATACCGAAAAGGGGGAAATCAGGGAGCAAAGAGCGAACAACCGTTTGATTGAACTCCGCAACAAGTTGGAACAGACTTATGAAAAGTACTTGAAAACAAAAGGTGTTGTCAGTGCAGAACTGCTTAAAAATGAGATTACACAGGCCAATACAGTGCCGGAATACCTTCTTCAGGCCGGAGAAGAGGAACGTGAACGGCTCAGAGTCCGTTCAGTTGAAATCCGGTCTACCTCCAGTTACAGGCAGTCAAAAAGCACACAAGCTTACCTACGCGAATATCTGCTCACATTAAAAATGACGGATATAGCATTTGAGGACATTACGGAAGATTTCGGTTATGGTTTCAAACAGTTTGTCAAGTCAAAAGGCTGCAAGGCTTCTCATATAAATCATTGTATGACGTGGCTGAACAGGCTGATCTATATAGCTGTTGACAGGGAAATTTTACGCTTCAATCCGATAGCTGATGTTCCTTACGAAAAGAAGGAAGCCCCCAAGCTGAACCATATCAGCCGGAGCCAGCTGCAACTGATTATGGAACGTCCGATGCCCAACAAATGGCAGGAACTCACACGGCGTGTCTTTATCTTCTCTGCCTTCACTTCATTAGCATACGTGGATATGAAGGAACTTTATCCCCATCATATCGGCAAGACTGCTGAAGGAAGGCGTTATATCCGCATTAACCGCAAAAAAAAACGGAGTTGAATCCTTTATACCACTTCATCCGGTTGCCGAGCAGATATTGGAACTTTATAATACCACGGATGATACGAAACCGGTATTTCTTCTTCCTAATCGGGATATGCTCTGGTATGCCGTAAATGAGATAGGGGTACCGGCAGGAGTCAAAGGAACACTCAGCCATCATCAGGCACGACATACGTTCGGAACATTGCTCCTTTCTGCCGGTGTTCCGATAGAAAGTATCAGTAAAATGATGGGGCATACAAATATCAAGACAACTCAGGTATATGCCAGGGTTACTGATGATAAGATCTCAGAAGATATGGACAAACTAATGGAGAAAAGAAAGAGCAGCAGTCAAACCGATAAAAAACAGACCAGTATATGAAAAGAGAAGCAATAACAATCAATGAAAGTGGAAATATTATTATACAAACGATCAATCCTTCTGAAATTTGGATGAACGAGCCGGAACTGATTTCTTTCTTTAACGTAATTGCACCAACTTTCAGGGCTGCAGTACGGACTATATATAAGAAAGGCATATTAAATCCGGGAATAGTGGAAAAACGAATCAAACAGAAAGACGGTTGTTACGAGATTTTTTATAATGTGGAAATGATTTTTGCGCTAACCTTCCTGTTAGATACTTATCCGGCAGACCGACTGCGGAAATATCTGATAACAAAAGCTATAAAAGGAAGTACAGGTTCTTTGGCGTTATCACGGAGTGTCTGCAGGGTACGGGGTGAAATGTTCAGATACCGGCATACGTCCTGATTGTCCATCCACTTGTGCAGCGTCCTGTCGTTCTCCCGGTTGCAAATTTCCATGACCCGATGCTCAAAGTATTCAAACTTACGCACCAATTCCTCAAACAGTTGTTTTTCTATTCCTACAAATTCCATATCGTTTCCTTTTTTGTTGATTGATATTTATTCTTTTTTCGTTGTTTGCGACAAAGAAAAGCCATATATTCTGAAAGGCAATGGTTTCCGCCTAACTGGCAGCATGTGGCGCTGATTATCTTAGTTATGAGGCCACTTTCATATCCTTTTCTTCAAATATCCCTATATTCAGGGACTCCATCCGATAATGAATTACAGAATAAAAGATCTATGAACCTGATTCAATAAAGGTCCATAGCAATGGATAAGGAATGGTTTATTTCCATGTAACCTTACTTCATCACTTTTCCAAGCCATTGATTAGATAAGGAAGCAAAGAAGTGTTCCTTCAATGATTCACAGACATGAATATTTACTACAGTACGACAATACGACATTAAGTCAGTAAATATTCAAGTCAATAGATCAGTAACTGTTTGAATCCCCGGTTCATTGTTTCATCAAACAGGAAAAATGCCGCATTCTACACCGATTGCCCTGCATGCAAACTGCAACAAGGCACATTATTGCCACATCCCTACCAACTGTTTGACTATTGAAAACTTATATTCTTTTTTTGCCAGACAATTCATTCCGAGATATATCGGAACATGGCAAACAAAATGAGAAAACAAATGATGAACAGAAACGGAAAAACAGGCCTGTCCCCTCCATAAAATAAAACCGACAACGGTATTATTTCTCCCGGATTTATAAGGAGCATATTCAGAGACGCTCAAAATAGCGGGATTCTGGTTTTTAGTGGAGCAAGTTTGTGTTTCGGGCAGACCGAAACCGCTTGCTCCCACTACTGGACGCAGTGAGAGGTTCATCCCGCTGGTCTAATCAGTACATTCATTTTATACAATAGTCAACAGATGGAAAAGAAACAGAATGCAGAAAGAAACAACAAAGGCGGCCGTCCTCCCAAGAGTACGACCGACAAACTGAAATACCGTGTTACCGTGAAACTGGCAACACCGGATTACTACACGTTGAAAAGCAGGGCAAGAAGCGCAGGCATATCGGCAAGCGAATACCTGAGGGAATGTTTCCGTAAGGGATATGTCCGGCAAAGACTTACAGCAGAACATTCCGACTATATCCGTAAGCTATGCGGTATGGCGAACAATCTGAACCAGCTGGCTCATAAGGCAAATGCCGGAGGATTCGATACGGCAAAGCTGGAATGCCGTGTACAGGTGGCAAGAATCGAAGAACTGCTGAACCATATCCTGATATGATTGCGAAGATTGTAAAGGGAAGCGGATTCCGTGAGGTTACCGGCTATATCATTGACAGTAAAAAGGATGCCAGGATTATCGCACATGCCGGCTTGTTCATTGAGGATGTTAACACAATAACAAAGGCTTTCGAAGCACAGGCCGGCATGAATCCGAAAGTATCCAGACCGGTCGGACACATTGCACTGGGATTTTCCAAAGAGGATGAAAGCAGGCTGACCAGCCGGATTATGGCAGAAATAGCTTTGGAATACATGGGACGGATGGGCATAAGGAACACACAGTTCTTTATAGCCAGACATTTCGACAAGGAGCATCCTCATATACATATCGCCTACAACCGGATAGATAATGATGGCAGGACCATATCCGACAAAAACGAGCGGTTACGGAGTGCACGCATCTGCAAAGAACTGACCTTGAAATATGGTCTTCACATGGCCAAAGGTAAGGATCATGTCAAGACTGAGCGCTTAAGGGAGCCGGACAAGACAAAGTATGAACTTTACAGTCTGCTTAAAACGGAAGTCAGAAAGGCCGGAAACTGGAAGGAACTGATTACCGGATTAAACGAAAAGGGAGTGGATGTACGGTTCAAATACAAGGGAAAATCCGATGAATTACAGGGTATCGTGTTCATCATGAACGGCTATTCCTTCAGCGGTTCCAAAATTGACAGGCAGTTCAGCTATTCCAAGATAGATGCCGCATTAAAGACACCGTCATATTCGGAAACAAAAAGACAGGTAGCTGTTCAGAGTGAACCGACCTATCAACAGGAATCGCATGGCAGTGAATTGTACAGCGGTTCTTTAGGTCTGTTCACACCGAACCCGCAACCGGAACAACCTGAAGGCTATCCGGACGATTATTTGAGAAAGAAGAAAAAGAAAAAACAACGTAAAATAAGATGGTAAAGTATGGAAAAAGACAATGCATATGTTTTGTTTGAAGAAATCAAGAACAAAATTGAGATGATAAACGGGAAGCTGGAACAGAAGACCGAAACACCTACTGATGGACAGGCAGAAGAAGTGATCCCGACATGCGTAAGGCATATTCACCGGCATAGTTTTGACATCAGGTCAAGTAAAGTATTTTCTCTTTTGGTCGGAATGGGTGTGGTATGCAGCCTGTCCTTATGGGGAAATATCAGACTTTGGCAGTCCAACCGGCAATATGCAGACGACGCCCTGAAGTTCCGTGCCATCCGCTCCTGGAGCGGATGTACTCCGGGAGATATTCTCTGGTTGAACAAGGTTTTTGACATCCATCGTGACGAGAAGGCCATCGAATGGATCAGAGAATAGGCAGATGGTTACGAGAACGAACTGAAAGCTGTTTCCGACAGCCTGATGCAGGAGAAACTTAAATTACAGGTAAACTCTGAATCCGATTGATATGGCCAGTGTTAAAGTAAAATTCAGACCTTCCACCATAGAAGGAAAGGAAGGCACCATCTATTATCAGATTATCCAGAACCGTGTAATCCGTCAGTTAAAGACGGATTACCGGATATTTACGGATGAATGGAACGAAGCTGGGAGCTGTATCATTGTCGGTAGTTCGGAACGAAGCAATCTGCTCCTTTCCTTGCAGGAACGCATGGAATGGGACCTGAAGCGGCTGGACATGATTATCCGACAACTGGATAACCGGAAAGCCGGATATACGGCAGATGATATTGTCGCTTCTTTTCAAAGCAATACAGAGGGACAGTCGCTTTTCAACTTCATGCAGGGCATCATAGCCCGTCTCAAACAGATGGGCAAGATACGCACGGCTGAAAATTATTCCTGCACCCTGAAAAGTTTCATGCAGTTCAGAGGAGACAGGGATATTCTGTTGTCTGAAATCGATTCGGACTTGATGCAGCTTTATGAAGCCTATCTTCATGGAAAAGGCGCCGTACGGAATACCAGTTCGTTCTACATGCGTATTCTTCGGGCGGTATATAACCGTGCCTTGGAAAAGGAACTGATGGAACAGCGCAATCCTTTCAGGCATGTCTATACGGGAGTGGACAAGACCGTCAAGCGTGCCGTTCCCTTATCCGCCATCAAGCGTATGAAGAATCTGGATCTGTCCTTACAGCCTAATCTGGAATTTGCAAGGAACATGTTCCTGTTCAGCTTCTATACCCGTGGCATGTCGTTCATAGATATGGCTCACCTGAAAAAGAAAGATCTTCAGAACGGATTCTTATCGTATCGCAGACGAAAGACCGGGCAACAGCTGGTTATCAGGTTGGAAAAATGCATGCAGGAGATTGTCGGCAAATACCCGGAAGACAGTCTCAGTCCTTATCTTTTGCCGGTATTGAAATATCCTTTTAAGGATACGCACAAGCATTACAGGAATGTCATGTCCGGAATAAACCGGAACCTGAAAGAAATAGCCAGACTGGCCGATATATCCGTTCCCCTGAGCATGTACTGTGCCCGTCATTCATGGGCAAGCGCAGCCAAAGGCAAGAACATTCCGATTTCGGTTATCAGTGAAGGAATGGGACATGATTCTGAGGCGACCACACAAATTTATCTGGCCTCATTGGATAATTCCGTAGTGGACAAAGCCAACGCACAAATTCTGAAAAGTCTGTAGGATTGGAGAACGTTTAGCAAAAGCATTCATTTCTTAGACAGAGGGACTCACTCTTGCACAAAGTTATACATTTTATTGAAAATCCTGCAATTCCAGCCGTTGGATTTTCATTCGGAAATCATTGAATTTCAACTGTTGTTTAGCAATCCTACATATAATTCATCAGCAAATCAGCCTTATAGCCTGAAATCTCCCTCTGTCTAAGAAAGACGCAGACACCGGGACTTTCTCATCCCCTTTACGCACAGAAAGAAGATGGAGAAAACGACCGGAGAAGCCGACATACAGGAGAACAGACTGAAAGAACTTTCACCCGACTTACTGAATACCTTGCTCAAAGATCATACAACGAGTAAGGAAGGAAAACAGTGTAACATATTCTGGGCTACTTCCGATTATGAACCGCTAGGCAGAGGTTATGAATACGGATCGCAGATTCTTCCGGAGCTGATAACCGGAGAGAACGGTCATGTAGTCATGCCCCGTGTTTTGAAACATAGGGAAACCCAAAGCACACGTTCCCGGGAAATGGCAGAGGTATTTACTCCGTCCTGGATATGTAATGCCCAAAACAATCTTATCGATGAAGCCTGGTTTGGCAGAAAAGATGTGTTTAACCGTGAAGTGACATCCAAAGACGGTACGCATACATGGGAAATCAATCCGGATAAGATTGCTTTTCCTGAAGGCAGGACATGGAAAGACTATGTACGGGAAAACCGGTTGGAAATCACCTGTGGAGAAGCTCCTTATCTGGTAAGCAGGTATGATACGACTACCGGAACATTCATTCCCGTGGAGAAGCGTATCGGCCTGCTCGACCGTAAGCTCCGTATTGTCAGTGAGAATACTACGACAACACGTGAATGGCTGGAGGCAGCCAAGGATGCTTACAGAAGCATCTACGCCTATGAATGGCAGGGCGACAGTCTTCTTCTTGCCCGTGAAGCCCTTCTCTTATCCTTCATCGAATATTACCAGGACAAGTTCGGTAAAGATCCGCAAATTAAATCCATCAACCATATAGCCTATATCATCTCCTGGAATGTATGGCAGATGGACGGACTGAAAGGTGTTGTGCCGGACAGTTGTGGAGAACGTGTGCGAATGGAACCAAGTCTGTTCGGTACGATTGAAAGACGGGAACCGTGCGAGGGCTGTCTGAAAAATGACCTGACCAAGCACAACGGAATTTACTGCATTATCAAGGACTGGCGGGCTACGGACAAGGCAACAGGCAAAAAGGGGAAACGAATCCGATTTATCGACCTCATAAACGAAGAAGCATGAGATTCACATCGTCCCTGAAACTAAAACTTATCTATGTGTTCCGTATCAATGATACGGTGCACCGTGGATGCCTGAAGATTGGCGAGGCAACCTGTGAGGATGAAAACGTGTTCGGTCTGTCTCCCAACAGCAAGGCGCTCAATGAAGCGGCAAGAAAGCGTATCAACCAGTATACACAGACGGCAGGTATCGCATATGATCTGCTATATACGGAACTGACCGTTTATAACCGTGGCGGACTCCGTTCATTCAACGACAAAGAGGTACACAATGTTTTGGAACGCTCCGGTATCAAAAAGAAAGTCTTCGATACAGTCAACAAAGCCAATGAATGGTTCATCACCGATCTGGAAACCGTCAAGCGTGCCATTGCGGCTGTCAAGGAAGGCCGGAGCTCTCTTTCATCAGCGGAAGTTACCCGGGAATATTCCCCGATTGTATTCCGGCCGGAACAACAAGAAGCCATCAACAAGACTAAAAAACAGTTCAGAAAAGGCAACCAGATGCTCTGGAACGCAAAGATGCGTTTCGGAAAGACCCTGTCTGCTCTGCAGGTTGTCAAGGATATGGAGTTTCAGCGTACCCTGATTCTGACTCATCGTCCTGTAGTGGATGCCGGATGGTTTGAGGATTTCGGTAAGATATTTTACGACCGCAAGGATTTTGCATACGGTTCCAAGAACAACGGGGACAGTTTTGAAAGTCTTGAAAGGCGAGCGGAAAATAATGGACTTCATTACGTCTATTTCGCATCCATGCAAGATTTGCGCGGTTCTGAACTTGTGGGTGGAAACTTTGACAAGAACAATGAAGTGTTTGCTACTGATTGGGACCTGATTATCGTGGACGAAGCACACGAAGGTACGCAGACCGAACTGGGTAAAGCAGTTATGGGAGAGTTGGTCAAGGAACAGACCAAAGTATTGCGTCTGTCAGGTACTCCATTCAATCTGTTGGATGATTTCAAGGAAGATGAAATCTATACATGGGACTATGTGATGGAACAGCGGGCCAAGATGAGTTGGGACGAACTCCATTTTGGTGATCCCAATCCGTATGCCTCACTGCCTACACTCAATATCTATACCTACGATTTGGGACGGCTGCTCCATGAATTTGTAGATGAAGATGTCGCCTTTAACTTCAGGGAATTTTTCCGAGTCAATGAATCCGGCAGTTTCTGTCATGAAAAAGATGTGCGGGCTTTTCTGAATCTTCTTACCAAGGAAGACAAGGACAGCCTTTATCCATATGCCAACGAGGAATATCGGAATATTTTCTGCCATACCCTCTGGATGGTGCCCGGCGTGAAGGAAGCAAGGGCACTGAGTGCCATGCTTCAGACACATCCGGTGTTCCAGCATTTCAAGGTGATCAATGTTGCCGGTGACGGTGATCAGGACGAGGAAAGCCGTGATGCCCTGGAAGCCGTGGAACAGGCTATCGGAAAAGATCCGGATGCCACACGGACCATTACCCTTTCTTGCGGACGGCTGACGACCGGAGTGAGTGTAAAGGCATGGACTGCCGTATTCATGCTGTCCGGTTCCTATAATACAGCCGCATCCAGTTATATGCAGACCATCTTCCGCGTACAGACACCGGCCACCATCAACGGACGGATGAAGGAGCAGTGCTACGTTTTTGATTTTGCTCCGGACCGTACCCTGAAAGTGATTGCCGAAACAGCCAAAATATCGTCCAAAGCCGGAAAAACTTCACAAAGCGACCGTAAGGCTATGGGTGAGTTTATCAATTTCTGTCCCATCATATCCATTGAGGGCTCACAGATGAACCGCTTTGATGTACCCCGTATGCTGGAACAGTTGAAACGGGTATATGTGGAACGTGTCGTCCGTAACGGGTTTGAGGACAACAGTCTTTATAACGATGAGCTGATGAAGCTGGATGATCTGGAACTGCAGGAATTCGATGACCTGAAAAAGATTATCGGCCAAACCAAGGCCATGCCCAAGACCAACCAGGTGGACATCAACAATCAGGGACTGAACAATGAGGAATACGAGGAAAAGGAGAAGCTGGAGAAGAAACCCAAGAAGGAACTTACGGAGGAAGAACGGAAACGGCTGGAAGAACTGAAAAAGAAGACCAAGAACAGGGAAGCGGCCATTTCCATACTTCGTGGCATCTCCATCCGTATGCCCCTGTTGATTTATGGTGCGGAACTGAGTGATGAGGATATGGAAATCACGATTGATAATTTTGCTTCACTCATTGACCCACAGTCATGGGAAGAGTTCATGCCCAAGGGAGTGACCAAGCAGAAATTCAACAGCTTCAAAAAATACTATGACCCGGAAATATTCTGTGCTGCCGGAAAACGAATCCGTGCGATGGCCCGTGCCGCAGACAAACTGAGTATAGAAGAACGAATCGAACGAATTACGGACATCTTCAGCACTTTCCGCAATCCGGACAAGGAAACGGTGCTTACTCCATGGCGGGTGGTAAACATGCACCTTGGCGATTGTTTGGGAGGATATAACTTCTATGACACAGAGTATCAGAATGTGATTTCTGAACCACGGTTTATAGATAAAGGAGAGGTTACCGCAGAAGTTTTCTCCCCTGAATCCCGTATTCTGGAAATCAATTCCAAATCCGGACTTTATCCGCTCTATATGGCATACGGAATTTACCGGGCAAGGGTAAAGGCTTCTCTATTCGCTGTAGAAACGGTAGAGGAGCAGCAGACTGTATGGGACAAGGTCATAGCTGAGAACATCTTTGTTATCTGTAAGACTCCAATGGCGAAGAGTATTACCAAACGTACGCTTGTTGGGTTTCGTAAAGCAAAAGTGAATACAAGATATTTTGAAGATTTAATCAACCAGATTAAGAACAAGCCGGAAAACTTTATAGCCAAAGTTGCCAAAGGTCATTCTTACTGGAAAGCCATAGATAATGACAATATGAAATTCAATGCGATAGTGGGAAATCCACCATATCAAGAGGTTGTTGATCAAAAAGAAAGTACAAACGGACAAAAGGTAAGCATAAGTATTTTTCAATATTTCCAAACTATCAGTGAAAAGATAGGAAAATATACAGCCTTAATATATCCAGGCTCTCGGTGGATTCATCGTTCAGGAAAAGGACTTGAAAAATTTGGTTTGGCCCAAATGAATGATCCTCATTTAGCTCTACTTGAATTTTTCCCTTGTTCTAAAGATATATTTAAAGATGTTGCTATTGCAGATGGACTTTCCATTGTACTAAAAAACATGGAAAAGAATGAATGTGGATTTACATATAAATATTCTGTAGGTGGTAAAACGATTACTATCCAAGCAAACAATCCAGGAAATGATATGTTTTCTCTTAATCCCCAAAATAATGAAATTATTAAGAAATTGGATAAGGCAATAAAATCATTCGGATGTTTACATGATTCCATACTCCCTCGTAATTTATTCTCTATTGAAAGTGATTTTGTCGAGAAGAACCCTTCTCTTGTAAAAGAATACAACGATGGCGATTATTATAATCCCCAAACAGAGATAAAACTTTTTACTAATGACAAAGCCGGTAAAAGCGGAAGAGCTCGTTGGTATATTGCTAATAAAAATGTTATAACATCTGGAAGTGAATATTTGAATAAATGGAAAGTAATTGTTTCTAGCGCTAATGCTGGAGGACAAAAGCGTAGCAACCAAATAGCTATTGTTGATAATCATAGCGCATTTGGACGTTCACGTGTGGCATTAAAAACTTTCGAGACAGAAAAAGAAGCTCAAAATTTTTTCAAATATGCTACGAGTGAAATTATTCGCTTTGCATTTTTGCTTACAGATGAATCTTTGACCTCTTTGGCAAAAAAAGTTCCTGATTTATTGGATTATTCTGATAATAATGGTATTATTGATTACGATGGCGACTTAAATCTTCAAATTTATAGGTTGTTTTGCATTGACTATAAGAACCAACAGTATATTCGTGAGATACTTGCCTCAAAAGAGTAATTTATAGAAATGGAGGTCATCGTTTCGGTAGTGTAAACTAAACTGTGTCAAGTTATATTTCGGAGTCGTTTTGGGACCACCAATATCCCAAAACG
>OJQA01000278.1_pt1 | contig 30988 bp, 18 predicted proteins | sample 1598661 | NCBI WGS metagenome assembly OJQA01 (sample SAMN03922454, study PRJEB24848) | human gut metagenome | isolation source: stool sample | host: Homo sapiens | place: Germany | collected 2009-11 | reverse complement strand
GCACAGATAGCAGGCGAACATAATCGCCCCAACTCGTGGCGAAACCTCCCCCGCAATCCACGTGCCGAGCGGCGCGGTCACAGCCGCCGTCACGCCAATAATCAGCGCGGTTTTCACATGCGCTAGCCTGCGCTTCAAGTTCGCCGCGCTGGTCGTGATCGAATTCGGAAACATTGCCAACAGCGAAGTGCCGCGCGCAACCAGGTCGGACGCGCCAAACAGCATCGACAGCGACGGCACCGCAAGCGCACCACCCCCAATGCCCAGCAGCCCCGCCAGCGTGCCGATGACCACACCCAGCAACGCCAAGCCAATGCCGGCCACCACCGTCATGACAATCTGGTGGTCGCGCGACGGCACAAAACTCACCTGATTGATCACCACAAACACGAGAAACGCCACGAAAATCCACCGCAGCACCAGTTCCGGCAGCCGCGACAGCAGCCAGCTGCCGATCTGCCCGCCAATGAACATGCCGCAGAACAGCAGAGCTGCGGCGAGCCAGTCGACGTGCCCGCCGGTCGCGTACGAAATGACGCCGGAAATGGAGGTCGGCACGATCGCCAGCGTGGACGTGGCGGCCGCGTTGCGTTGCGACAGGCCGAGCCAGACGAGCGCGGGCACGATCACCGTGCCGCCGCCGATGCCGAACGTGCCCGACAGCACCCCCACCAACATGCCGACCACAATCAGCACGATGATGCTGCGCGCCGACCCATCAAGCGCCGTCTCCCCCGCTCGCGATTCCATCTTTTGCGATTCCGTCCGTACGGCATCCGCCCGATCCGCAGTTTCCCCTTCATCACACATGGCAGCTCCTTCCACGTCTTCCGCGCCCGATACTACCCACCTGCCGCGCGCAGCAATCAGCCGATTCCATAATTTTGCGATTTCGCCGCCGCAGCGCCCGGTTCACGCGCTTTCTCGCTTATAGATGGCGGATTCGCGGGATCGACGGATGGTATCTCGCTTATAGATGGCGGCCCCTTGCGGAAACAAGACATCTAGGGGGCATGCATGCTACCCCCTAACGACCTATTGCCCAAACCGACCCGCCACCTATAAGCGAGATACCACCGGACGCCCGGCCGAATCCGCCATCTATAAGCCAGATACCCAGCCAAAACCACGACCGCACGCCTACACCGGCACACCCGCGCGCCTACACCCACGCAAGACCCATTGCACACGCCCCCGCACGCACACGACCGCGCGCGGACCGACAAAATCGCAAGTCATGAGCGAAAAGGGGCATCAAAAGCGTCCGAAACAGGCCGAATAATACCCCCATCCGCTCACAACCCATGCTTCAGCACGATTCAGGCCATATGCGCACCGCAACAACACCCCTGCGCAACATCAGACATGCACACGCACGCAAACACAAGTACACACACTGAAACGCAACACGTACCACAAGCACACAAACACCACGCACCACATACCGAGCACGACCAGACGCACACCCCCGCACACCGGAGAAGCGATGTCACCGGCCTGCGGCGGCGCTAGGCTAGACACTACCCCCGAACACCAGACGAATGGCGCGCGCCGGCCCCGGCGCACAACCCGTGCCGCACAATCCAGGAGCGTCGCCATAGCCGCGCGAGCCCCACAAAAGCGCAGCCAGCCACAAACACGAGCAGTCCGACCACCGCAGCCGCCACAGCCGTCATCTCCCCCGGCTCGTCATACTGCGTGGAATCAGGCACTTTCGGATTCGGAATCCGGTGCCCGCGCACGAGCAGCCTGTGTGAGTTGACACCGTACGGCGTGCAGGTAATCAGCGTCGCGTAATCGGCCCCGGACTCAATATTCAGCTTGCTGATTTCGCTCGGCAGCACCACTGAGATCTGGTCCACTTGGTACGTGTAGGTTTCGTCGAGCACGTGGAATGCGAACGTGTCGCCTTTTTGCAGCTCGTCCAGGCCGGTCAGCAACCGGGCGGACGGCAGGCCGGTGTGTCCGGAGACCACCGCGTGCGTGGTCGCTCCGCCTACGGGCAGCGATGTGCCGGCCAAATGTCCGGCGGCGATCTGCAGTACGCCGTCACTTGTGCCGTGGTAGACGGGCAGTTTCACTTTGATGCGTGGTATGGTCACGTACCCCATGATGCCGGTTCCGGTCACGTCGAGCGTTTCATCATATTCGCGCTTCTGCGCGTCGGTCATGTGCCACCGATCGCCGTTCGCGGCGAGCCGTTCATTGTATTCGTGCGCCGCTTTCAGCATGGCCTTGCGTTCGGCGCCGGACATGTCTTTGGTCTGTTCCACGTAGCCTGCCACGGCGTATGACTGGTGCATGCGGTTCCACCAGTCGCTGAATGTCGGATACGCGATGAGACCCAGCGCACCGATCATGGCGATTGCGGAGATGGCAATCATCACATTGAGCAGCGCATTCGATTTCTTATGCTTGGCAGCCGGTTTAACCTGCGCACCCGGTTTAACCTGCGCATCCAATTCGACTTGCGCAGCTGGCTTGGCGTCCGATTCATCCGTCACGTTATTTATGCTACGCCCGCTTCCGCAAAGCCGTCTTGGCAACGATCAGCAGCACCAAACCCGCGCCCAAGATGGCCACGGCAATCCAAGCGGCCTGCTGCACGTCGGCGCCGGTGTGCGGCTGGTCCGGCGTGGTGGGTGGCGTGTGCGTGTTGGTGATTTCAGTGGAGTCGCCTTCCACATCGGAGATGGTGGTGTAGCCGTCGGGCACCGCCGCTTCGACCACGGTCCATTCGTGGTCCGCGTCGAGCGCTGTCCACGAATGCGTCCACTTGTTGGACTCGTTCAGCTTCACGTTTTCTACGGGCTCGCCGTCGCGCAGGAGTTTCACGGTGATGGATTCGGGGCGCTTGCCGTCGGAATTGTTCCGGTCATTCCAGATTTTGCGCACGGTGCGTTCCACGGTTTTCGGCGGTTGCGCCACACATTCGGTTTTCGGTTCGATACTCAGCACACGCGACCCGCCGGAGACGCCGTCTTCGGGCACTGCGACGAGCATGCTGCCGGAAGAGCACGTCCATGTCTGGTTCTTTCCGGAGGCGTTGGCGACCTTCACGTCAACGCTGTCGGACACGGCCAAGTACAGGCCGTCGGACAGTCCGGTGAAGGTCAGATGCCCGGAGGCGTTGGTGACACCGGTTGCCGTGGCGTCGGGTTGGTTCACCGCGATGAGTCCGGCGAGCGTATTGGCCATGTCTCGCCACACCTGCGCGTCCTTGCCGGTCATCTTCGACCAGTCGACGGGGTAGGCGGTGGAGTCGGTGAACGGTGCGACGGGTTCGAAGGTGGCGCCGCCGCTTGCCGGGATCTGCCCGACTTTGTAGAGGTTGAAGCTGGCGTCCGAAATGGCGAAGTTGGTAGAATCGTCGCCAGTGTCGGAATCCGAGCTCTTATGGTGGTACGAAATGGCGATGCTGCCGCTGGCAGAGTCTGTTGTTGGCGCCGCGACGGCATCGCGAGTAGTGAATGCACAGGCTGCCGCGGCGAATGTGGCGGCGATTGCGCAGCATGCGGCGATGACGCGGCTTGCGATCGTGCGTTCCTTCATTGCCGACCCCTCTTCTGTGGATTGGAAAGTAAGCATGTTTGATTCGCCCCCAACGGCAAACCGGAAAATATATGGAGCCAGGCTGGATACTCAAGAAAATTAGGCAGTGTACAAGGGATTGAGGTGGTCCAGCCCAGCATATGTGGGTTCAGTTATTATTTAACTTTTAGTTTTTAAATTATGTATTGCGATTCCCGTAAGCCGCTGCTGACTTGCGTCAACGCGGCTCACGGGTTTCGCATGGTTACTTCAGATTCTTATGGAATCCGGAGGATCAGGCATTGCGACGACGCAGAGCCATCACCAGGGTCGCGCCAGCAAGCACGAACACGGCGATGCCAGCCACGTACAGCAGCACGGTGCCCATGCCGCCGGTGGACGGGAGCTTGGAGCCCTTCTTGTTCACGACGCTAGTGGCAACGGTACCAGTGGCGGTGTCACCCTTAGTCTCCACATTCTTGACAGTGATAGTCAGGTTCTTCAGAGCCGGGCTCTCAGCCGTCTCATCATGGGTAGCCTTGATTTCAAGGTAGGTATCGTCTGCCTTGTTGAAGCCGTCCGGCACCTTGGTCTCGACGAGCTTGTACAGGCCGTCGTCCACGCGCGGGAAGGAAGCGACGTACTTGCCATCAGAGTTCTTGACAACCTTGACCTTAGCGACTTTCTTGGTGTAGTCGTCAGAAGCGCCAACCTTCTTGTAGAGGGTGAACTCAGGCAGATCGTTGTCGTTGACAGTAGCGTTGAAGTTCTTGTTGACATCCAGCTGGTAGGTGAAAACGATGACGGTATCTTCCGGAGTCTTACCGGTTTCGCCTTCGCCACCCACGTTCGGGTTGTTGGAGTATTCCAGCGAGACCTTGTTCGGGTTGCCCTGAGCGCCGATAATGGACTTTTCGTTCAGAGTGGAAGAATATGCAACAGTGAACTTGCCGCCTGCAGTAACAGCAATCGGCTGACCATCCGTATCCTTGACGGTCTTCACATCGTTGATGGTGACGCGGAAGGTTTCACCTTCGTTAAGACCAGTGGTATCAACAGTGTAGGAATCGGAGGAAACGACCTTATCGCCGTACTTGACAGTGATGTCATTGTTGAAAGTCAGACCTTCGGACTGGCTATCGTGGAACACCAGCTTGTAGGTCTTATATGCCGCAAAATCAGCGGCGTCGGTCGGCAGAGTGGCGGTCAGCTGGAACGGAACCTCGTCGGTCACATCATAGTCGGCGGAATCCTGCCAACCGGAAGTGGTTCCATCGGAATCGTTGGTATCCTGGACCTTCTTTTCGACAGAAGGCTGATCGGCCTTACGCTCGATTTCCTGATTACCAACAACCTTGACGATGAACAGCGTGGCTGCATCATTCTTGTCTGCAGTGGAATCCTTGTCCTTGAACAGGTAGTAGCCCGGTACGGCAGACAGCGGGCTGTCCTTAGAAACGGAGCCATACACAGTGGACAGCTTGGCGAAAGCCTGAATTGCCGCCAGCCTGGCAGTGTCATCCGCATATGTACCAGTAGCAATCTGTTCGGCAGCCTGAGCAGCAGTCAGATTAGCACCGTCAGTGCCGGCCGCATTCTTTTCCTTGAAGTCGGAACCAGCAGTGATATTGCTGAGCACTGTTCCAGCATCATTCAGATCGCCCTTGAAGATCTGGTATGCATCATAGGTGTGAGTATCAGTCTCGGGGACAGTGATCTGATACTTCGCAGAGGTAGACTCCTCGGCGGTTGCGGTGGAGGCACCGGCGAAACCGGCGACGGCCATTGCCGCGGTGGCTGCCACGGCTACGAGGCCTTTGAGAACCTTGTTCATTGTTCTCCCTTTCTTTCTTGTTTGAAATTTTTGGAATCTTGAGTTATTCGTATTCAGTTATTGCCTAGAGGGCAGCGAGTTCGCTACGCTACGGACCACTCCCCCTTCTCCTAGACGCTTCCATCATTGCCGCCTCCTGAGGCTCAAGGCCAGACCGACCACGGCAATCGCCACTGCGAGGAATCCCGCAGCGTACATCTTGTTTACTCCCTCGCCGCCTGTACCAGGCAGAACGACGCCGGGGGTGTTGGTAATGGAACCACCGTCAACGGTGAATGCGGCAGACTTCTGATAGCCGGCGGTAGTCTCCGGCTTGAAACCGGAAGACGTATACCACTCGCCCTTCACGTTCGCGCCTTCGGCCGGCCCGATGCGGAACACGTGCGGAGTCGTATCGATGTTGTACCCGTCAGGAGCCTTGGACTCGACCAACTGGTATTCGCCCCACTCAAGGCCGACGATGGAGAACTTGCCGGCTTCGCCGTCACGATCCGTGTACTGTCCCATCTGCGCGGAGCAGGTCTTCTCGCTGCTGTTCACGCAATCCTTGATGGTTGCGACCGGATCAGTACTGCCGGTCTCGGTATAAACCGCGTTGCCGTTATCCCACGAGAAGTTCCTAGTCTTGTACAGCTTCCATTCGGAACCGGCCAGCAGCTTGCTGGTGTCAGTCTCGTCGGTTTTCTTCCAGTTCACCGTACCGGTAAGACGCGAGTTCTCAATGTTGCCCGCGCTAGGAAGACCGGAACTCGTGACTTGCCCATTCTCAATAACGATGGTGTAAGTCTTCGTCTTACTGACATCGAAACCGTTCGGGGCGCTGGTTTCCTTCAGCGTGTAGGTGCCATCCGTAAGGTCGGACACCTTGAACTGGCCGCCCTTCGGATCCTCATCCTGCCGCGTGTCAGCTGCCTTGGCAGTCGTATTGGTAATAGCGCGGACCACCGGCTGGTCATAGAACACCGCGTTCTTCACCGTGGAACGATGGGAGCGATTCTCCACATATGCGCTGGTCACCGTGCAGCCGGAAGGTGCGCTGTAATACACGTTAGTGTTGCTTTCCAGCGTCACCACGTCTCCACCGTTGAACGAGTATCCGCCATCGGTATTCGGGCGATAGAAGGATTGAGGAGTGGTCCAGTTAGCCTTATCCCTGCGAATTCGGAAGATGGCATCAGATGGCATCACCGAATTGATGGTGTAGGAGACGTATTCGCCACACCCACTTGCGGTGGTCATTTGCTTTCGGTTCGGTTGATCGCCCTTGTCTGCAGGCCAACTTCCATTGGCGTACTTCCATTCCAGAAATAGCTTCTGACCGTTATTTTGGTTGAAGTCATCCTGCATCTTGAAATACACAGTGGTGGTGGTCGCAGCAGGCTTTGTCACCTTAATTTTCAGGGTGGCTTTCTTCTGGCTACGCTGCTCGGTGGCAGTGATGGTCACATAGCCTGAAGTCGCGTTCTTAGCGGTTACCGTAACAGCAGTACCGGTTGAGGGGCTTACGGAAACCTCATCCGTATTGCTCGAAGACCAGTTCACCGTGTTGCCTTCAGGTGCCACGGTAGCCGTCAGCGTCATGGTCTTACCTTGTTCCAGGCTGATTTTCTGGCCTTCGGTATAGTTACCGATGCTCACGGAGCTTTCCACGGTTACACCGCTTACCGTAACGGGGAATGTCACGGTCTTGTCGCCTGCCGTGAACACGATGTTCGTGAAGCCGCTGCTGTTCGGCTGCAGCTGCGTGCCATTATTGGCAATGGTGGCAATGGCCGGATCCTCGGACCTCCACTGCACCTTCGTGGCGAGCTCCTTGCCATCCTTATCCACGGCAACGTAGGTGATGCTTGCAGGAGTCGAATTGGTAAAGCGCCACGAAGTGACTTCCTGCCCATTAACCGTGACCTTGATGCCCGCAACCTCGCTGCCTGAATCATCGTCCGTAATGGTCCACGACTGGTCGGGATCGCCCTTCTTGGTCAATTCCCAAGTGGAACCCGCGAGCAACGTGCTTCCGTCAGTGCCATCGACCTTCGACCATGCGATGGACGTACCTGAATTCTTGTTGACAATAGCGCCATTGTTCAGCTGCTTGGCGGTGTCATCGGTGATTTCAGTGCCGTCGGCATCGTACACCTTGTCGATGGTTGAAACAGTATCCGTACTGTCGTGCGTGACGATGCGATAGATGTTCGTGTTCAACGCATACTGGCTGCTGCCAGTGCCGCTTTCCCTCACATAATATGTGGCGTTCTTCGCCAAGCTACCCAGGGTGACGCTACCGTTATCCGCATCATCCGCATCATTCCAGCCGCCATCAGCAACCGTGGTGATGGAGTTCGTGCCATTCACGGCATTATCCCTCGTGCCGTACACCGTCCACGAAGTACCTTTCAGGGCTTTGCCCTCGGCATCGACCTTATCCCATTTGATCGCGGCGCAGGAGGTGGAATACGAACCATTCCAAGGCAGATTGTGGCGCTCCTGATCCATATCCAATGCGGAAGCGGAATGGCTACGTTCGTAGTTGATGAACAGATAGAATTTGCCGTCCTGACCAGTATTGCCCACCGCATCAGGGTTGTACATGGCGAAAGACCCGCCGACCCATACGCGGCCGTTGGTACTCACATGCGATTCAAAGCTGCCGTTCGGTACGAGAATGCTGCCGAGCATGCCCGCAGCCGGGTCATCGTTGGTTTTCATGGGGAACGAGCCATCCCACACGCCATCATTCCCCTCAGCTGCAGAATTCTCGACATTACGAGTCGTAGTACCCGAACCCTGACCACCGCGGATGATTACATTGCTCGCATCCGCAAAGTTCCACATAATCTGCTGAGCGCGCTTGGCGTAAGCGTTGTCGGTGTAGGAGCCGCTCAGTTCACTGGTCTGATTATTCATATCAGTCCACCAGAAGCGCCAGCCGTTGTGGAAATCCACGTTTCCCCCGGTCACGTTAATGACCACAGAAGAGGTGTCCGGAATATTCGAGAAGCTAAAGCTCACGCCGGTATACGACAAGGAATCGTTAAGCATGCTTGCCGGCAGATTGAACACCTGCATGGAAGACGTGCCATTGCCTACAAACTTGATGATCTTCTCATGCACGCTGTCGATGGTGAAGGTATAGCTTCCATCGAACTTCGTGCGAACAAGGCCGTTTTGATTTTCGTTATCTGACGAGATTGTCGCATCAGCCACGTAGACACTGCTTGACTGCTGCTTGCTGAGGCTGCTCAGATTCCCCGACAGCGTCTTGATATAGGAGCCGAACTCGGTGAATGTCTGACCGGTGGAACCTATCTGATCATCATTCTGATTCCAGTTGACAGTACCGCTTGTATCGCTCGGCACGTAAACAGAATTGCGCTGGGTGTACTTATCCTTATTGGTATTTTGCGAGCCGGAAGACGCACCGAGAATGTCATTGGACGAACCGCCGTACACGGTGGTTGGAGCGCCAGCAATGTTAGCCGTATAACGTGGCTCCGAAGTCTTGGTCTGGCCGACCCATCCGGCATTACCCCAAGCCTGCGCACCGCCGACCCAACTGATGTCGCTATCGGAGCTATTACCCCTCACCTCAAGCGTGGAGGAACCTGTTGCCGGACGATACTGACCGCCAAAGCCCACAATGCCAAAACGGAAGCCCTTGTAGTCTTTTATATAACCATTCTTCACGCCATCTTTATCCGTGTAATACGAAGTCCATAGCCCCTTAAGCGGATGCATAAGCAGCTTGCCGTTCACCGCGGTCAAGCCCTCGGCTTCGGCAGCGTATGAACCAGACGGCCCATTGACGTTATTCATATTGCCGGATGAGGCTTTCTGGCCTACATACATATCACTGCCAACATATGTGGCGATTCCGGAATCCACAGTTCCGCTACCGGTATCGGTGCCAAGGAAAATGCTGGTAGGCGTGCAGATTGCGCCGTCATTGTGACTTTCGTCAGCTTTGGCATTGTAGGCGGGGAGGAGGGAGGTGACGGCGACGGTGGCCATCATGGCTACCGCTATGGCGGCGGCGGTCAGGGAGCGGGTACGCGAAAGCACGCGACCGGTTGCCGATCGCGTTCCTGCATAGTGTCGTGGTGCGTTGCCGACACCATTACGCCATTGCCTCATCTTGTCCCCTATCCGCAAAGTGTTCACCCTTCTGAGTCCCTCAACTCGAGGGTTGATATCCTTTGCATAATGCCGTTATCACTTCTGTTTTACGTATAGCTTCTGCGCTGTTCCCATCTCCGGCAACACAGCCGGAAACCTCTGTTTTCCCTTTTTCTCTGACCTACGGTTTACTATGATAACCTTTGCAGTTATGAAAACAAAATGAAACAAAAAGAACCCACACCCCCTCCCCCGATACGTTTTTTCGTCCCCTCTCACGGGGACAACGCTTTAAAGCCTGATATTCAACGGTTTGTCAACGATTGCAAAATCAAAAAACACATGCTGATCATTGAATGAAATTCATCATTCATCAGCCCCCGATTGGCGTGTCATGAAACACATCACTGCAAATTGTTTCATTTTTTTTCCTGAAAACGTATGCCACACACCGTGACTACAGTGGGGGTATCCCTTATCAATCCACCCCAGGCCATCACAATCAGCCCGTCGGCATTGACGGGCTGCGGAAGGGTAATGAGACTCGGCTCTCAGCGGCCAGTGCCGTACACGGAATCGGTGCCGCGTAGTACGAGCTGGGCGCGCACAATCTCATGCGCGTTCTCAAGCGGCTTGCCTTCGATAAGCTTCATGGCCTTTTGTGCGGCCGCGCGACCCATCGCATACGGATCCTGGCGCATGGTGGTCAGGTTCACAGTGTCGGCGTACGGCGAATCGTCGAAGCCGATAATCGAATAGTCACTCGGCGTGTGGTGGCCGTAACGTTCCAAACGCAACACCAGCGGAATCGCCATCATATCCATCTGGCAGCAGATCGCGTCCGGGAACTCGTCCAACGCAAGCAGCGCGGTCAACGCCGAGTCGGCGAAGGTCTTGCCACGCGGCACAGAGACGACGCGCCACTTGAAGTCAGGGGAGGCCCCCATCGTCTTGCAGGCGCGGATGAAGCCCTGTCCTCGCGCATCGATGGAGGAATTAATGGAATCGACCGCATCGGAGCACACGTACACGATATTCTTGTGCCCCAGATTGATCAGATGCTGGGCGGCGGTGAACATGCCGTCCTCATCGTCGATGGAGATGGTGGCGTCGAAGCCGCTTTGCGTCGGCGTATTGATGCCGATGATCGGCACGTGGATGCGTTTGAGCTGCTGGATTTCCTTCGGATCCACGCCGAACGACGTTACGAATACGGCGTCCACGTTGCGGCGGACGGGCAAATTCGTGAAGAATTCCTTGCGATTTTCGGCGGTGTCGACATGCTGGAACAGCGATACGTCATACCCGGCATTATGCATGACGGATTCGATTCCAGCGAACACTTCCGTATTGAACCAGCTAGTGATCTCTTCATTCATCAGCATCGCCACACGGTACGATTGGCCGGATTTCAGCGACGTGGCGGAACGGGAGATGTTGAAATCAAGCTTGTCGGCAGTTTCCAGCACCTTGCGACGTGTACGTTCGGACACCAGTTCCGGACGCGTGAACGCGCGCGACACCGTGGAAATCGACACACCCGCGGCCTTGGCCACCTCGCGAATGCCTGCTCTATCCATCTCTCAACCCCTTTGCGGTTTCTGCATCATAATCACAAACGTTCCCAGCCTTGGAAACACTTGCCCGAGCGGCAATGCTCTCCCATATTGCTACTATTATACTGCGAACGTTGTCAAAAATCACGCTAATGTTGCACCAATAGCACAAAATATCAAAATAACTGGATAAGCCGCGTAAAAAGCCCACTTCGTCCACTGCCGCTTATAACCCAACTCGCCGTTGTAATAATGCACGAATGCAACGCCAATGCCAGGCATAATCATCATCACCGCGCCAAACAGGCCGGCAGTGAACATCATCGAATTCTCATGCTGGCGCATCAACGTGAAAATCAGCACGAAACCAAGCGTCACCGAGCCGACGCTCATCATATGCTGGCGCAGGCCGACGCGCAGCAGCAGATCCCACAACAGTCCGATCAACACCAGACCGACCGACAGCACAATCTTCATTGACTTCTGGTAGCGCGCCGCCACCCAATCCAACACGGCAAGCACAACGAACGCGATGAACAGACCGAAAACAGGGTTCTGCGAGCCAAAATCGAAAGCCTTATGCGACGTGCAGAGGTCGTACGGCACCTCACACACCACGGCGAGGATGAACAGCTGCAGGCCGTACGCGACGCGACTATGTGTTTCACGGAAACCCTGCACCAGCAGCCACGCGTAAATCGGAATAGCAAACCAAGATACGACCTCGCTTAAGACCATCGCCGTCAGCGACGTCATATTATTGACGTCGGAACCGAAAAACAGCGGCACAATGGTGGTGCTACCAGCTGACAGAGCCAACGCCACAGCGCCGATGACCTTGAGCTGGAACACCGTCAGTCCGCGGTGCTTCTTCTTGGTACGGCGAGCGCCGCCGAATCCGATCTGTTCAATCGAATCAGCTCCAGCACCCTGCTCGACATAGCTTTCCATATGTCCTCCTCAGTTCCGCATACGGCCTTTCGTGCGCCCAAGACGCCCAGTACGCCCAAGACGCAACCTACGCGCGTTTCACGCGTTCAGCACGAATTTCAGCAGACCGTCGTAGTCGGCACCGGTAAACGAACATACCGCATGCTCCGACTTGGGCGGGTCGCTCATCGGCGAAATTTCCGTACGGAAGTATGCTGCGTCGAGACCGGCGGAATTGGCTCCGATAATATCGTTTGCTTCATCGTTGCCCACCATGAGCGCGTTTTTTGCGATTACGAACTCGCGGTCGAGAGCCAACATGTACAAGTCGCGGGCAGGCTTGCGGATTTTCTCTTCGCTGGAGATAATCACGTCGTCCAGTACGTTCGCCAAGCCGGTCATTTCCAGTTCGGGGCGAGTATAGCAGGCTTGTGCGTTGCTTAGCAGCGCCACGACGACGCCGGCCTCCTGCAATGCTTCGATCATGTCGAGTGCGCCCGGATACAGGCGGATCATGCTGGTGCTGCCCTGCCGGAACGCCCATGCGGCTTTCAGCGCGGCTTGCGGCAGTGCCAGTTTCTTTTCAGCCTCCTCACTACGGTTCATCAGCAGCGACCGGTAGACCGGCAGGATATCGAATTCATCCCATCCGTTACGGACGATTGCACGATCGGCTTGATGGACCATTTCGCGGGCCTCAAGTTTTTCGAAGCGTTCGCGCATTTCGTCGACCGATTCGTAGTCGGCACCCAGTTCGCAAACGCAGTCATATAGCGCCTGCCAGGCGGTTTCGCTCTGTTCGTCTGTACGAATGTCGATCAACGTCCCGTAGAGGTCGAAAAATACCACTTCATATCGTGGATTATGAGCTCCGGCTCCCACTTCTCGTATCCTTTCTGGTTTTCCGGCCCCATTGCCGTATCGGTTACGGCGACCGCAGCTTTGCGGTCGCCGTTTTGTAGCTTCCCTACTGAGAGTATTACTGCAACCGCCAGATTGCAAACGTATGCGGTGGAACAATCAAATAATCGCCATCACCTGCGCTCACATTGCCTTCCACCGGACTGACGGACGAGCCGAGACCACACCAGTATCTCCGTATTCCGCCAATCGGTTCCAAACCCGTTACGGCCACGTCAATAACGCCGACGTGTCTGCCTGGATTGGCGGCCATCAGATAATCGCCGACGCGGAACACGAGTTCGTCGCCTTCCGTATCGACGATATTGCGATTGCCGTCGAACCACTGTGGATCAGACTTGCGCAATGCAATCAACTTCGCGTAATACTCAATCAAATCGCGCTTCTGCCATGCACGGTTCCAATCGAGCCAGTTAAGCTCTTTGGCGGAATCGTAAGAATCAGAGCTGCCGAATTTGGTACGTGCGAACTCCTCGCCGGACAGCATGAACGGGATGCCAGCGGAGGTAAGCGTGATACCCACAGCCAGCTTGTTGGCGTCCATCACGTCGGTCAGCGCGGCCGCAATCTGCGGACCGACACCGGCCAGCCCTTCCGCCGAGAAATCGGCGTCATACATGACTTTTGGCACATCCACGGTATTTTCGTTAACGCCTTCGGCCACGGTGCTGCCCAACGAACCAGCCGCAAAGCTCGCGCACAACTTGTCCCACAGCGTGAGGTCGTCGTGCGCGGACACGTATTGAATGACCTGGCCTGCCACTCCTTCCGAATGTTTGCCGCGACGCCACGCGTCCACGGCCTCACGCGCAGCCGCTACGTTCTCGTGCATGCCACCGTTCACATAACCCGGGCGGTCCGAGAAGAACACATGGCCCTTGATGGTGTCTCGCGTGGTGTCGCAGAAGTGGCCGATGCGACTGTCAAGCTTCGACAGGCCTGACTTGTCAGCCAGCACGGTGTCGCTGGGCAGCGGCGCGGTGGCGCCCGCGGACCACGGTTCGCCGTACATGAGGATGTCGCGTCCACGGCCGGGAATCTCGTCCAGCGCGGCGCGCACGGCGTTCATGGTGTCCACGTCAATCAGACCCATCAGGTCGAAACGGAAGCCGTCCATGTGGTATTCGCGCGCCCAGAACGTCACGGATTCCACGATGAACCGGCGGAACATCTTGCGTTCGGTGGCCATATCGCAGCCGCAGCCGGATCCGTTGGCCAGCGCGCCGTTGGGCTTACGGCGCAGGAAATAGTCCGGCACCGACCGCTCAAACCAATTATCGGGCGAGAACATGTGGTTGTAGACCACGTCCATGATCACTTTGATGCCGGCGTTGTGCAGCGCCTGCACCATCTGCTTCACTTCGCGGATGCGCACCGACCCGTCGAACGGATTGGTGGAATACGAGCCTTCCGGCACGTTGTAATTGACCGGATCGTACCCCCAGTTGTAGCGATCGCAGGTCTCTTCGTCCACGGAACCGAAATCGTAAATCGGCATGAGCTGCACCGCGGTGACGCCAAGTTTCTTGAGATATGCGATGCCCGTGGGAAAGTCGGGATGCCCGTCCAGAGACGTACCGTCGTCGGTGAACGCCAGATACTTGCCCCGATGCGATTCGGGGAAACCGCCGGCGGGATCATTGCTGAAATCGCCCACATGGGTTTCCCAGACCACCGTCTGCGCAAGCGGCACGTCCGGCATATGGTCGCGGTACCAACCATCCGGATTGGTGCGGCTGAAGTCCACGACCATGCTGCGCCGGCCGTTCACACCGGCCCCGCGCGCCCACGGGTCGGCGATGCGGTCGACGGAACCGCAATCGCGTTCGATCAAAAAGTCGTAATACACGCCGTGCATGTTGTCGGCGAAATCGTACGTCCAGGAACCATCGGATTCCGGACGCATCGTGTACTGTCCAATCAGAGCGTCGCCGCTTTCCCCCATGGAGCCACGCGAGAACAGTCTCAGGGTCACCTTCTGTGCGGAAGGAGCCCAGAGAGCGAACTGGGTGCCGGTTTCAGTAACAACGGCACCCAGCGGCCGTTCCAGACACAGCGGGAACGGTTCGGCGACGCTCGTGTTCGGCTGTGCGAAGCTGTCTACGAGCGTCATATCCTTTGCCTTTCTTTAGCCCTTCACGGAGCCCGACATGGACTCCTGATAGAAGCGCTGCATCACAATGAACAGGATGGCGATCGGAACGGAGATCACGACCGCGGCCGCGGCGAAGCGGGCAAACCAGTTCTGGATATATTCCTTCTGCAGCATGAGCCACAGGCCCAATGCCACGGTGTAGTTGGATTGCGTACGGCAGATCACCTTGGCCATGACAAAGTCGAGCCACGGGGTCAGGAAGCCGATGATGGCCTGGTAGACGATCATGGGCTTGCAGATCGGGATGATGATCTTATGGAACACCTGGAAACGGGTGCAACCGTCGAGCAGGGCGGCTTCGTCCAGCGAGGTCGGAATGGTGTCCATATAGCCCTTCATCACGTAGAAGCCAGCGCCGGAACCGGCGGAGTACACGAGAATCAACGCCACGGTAGTCATGGTGCCGCTTGACAGGCCCAAGGCCTTCAAGATGAAGTAGATGGCGGTGACGGCCATGATACCCGGGAACATGCCAAGAATCAGCACAACGTTCATGAAAGTCTTGCGCACACGGAAACGCATACGGCTCATGCAGTATGCCACGGAGAGCACGAAGATCAGAGAAATCGCACAGGTGAAGCAGGCGATGATGAACGTGGTGCCGAACATCTTCGGGAAGTCCAACACGTTGCGGTCGGTGAACAGCACCCTATAGTTGTCCAGAGTCCACTCCTTCGGGAAGAAGGAGCTGGTGTACGGGGCGGTGTTCTTATTGAACGACTCCGCGAACACCCATACGATTGGGACGAGCCAGATGACGGCCAGAATGGCCAGGAACAAGTGGGCGAACACGTCGCCGGTGATACGGCGGATCTTCTGGTCGTGCAGAAGGCCGTGGCTTTCCACTTTGGTTGCGGAATGCTTGTTGCTCATCGGAATGCCTCCTCATTCTTATAGGAGCCGGAATTGCGGTAGGTGATCAGCGAAACGATGGCCAACACGACGAAGGTCATGATGCCGATCACGGCACCGAGATTGTAATCCTGCTTGTCCACGGTCAGCTTGTACAGCCAGGTGATAAGCAAATCAGTGGAGCCTGCGGAATCGCCCAATGGCGTAGGATCGCCGCCGGACAGCAGGTAAATGACGTTGAAGTTGTTCACATTGCCCGTGAAGGTGGTGATCAGATACGGGGTGAGCACGAAGATAATGTACGGCATGGTGATCTTAGTAAAGATCTGCCACCAGTTGGCACCGTCGATCTTCGCCGCCTCATACTGATCGGCCGGAATGTTCTGCAGAATACCAGTGATCTGCATGATGGTGTACGGAATACCGACCCACAGGTTGATGACGATTACGGTGACACGGGCCCAAGTGGCGTCGGTGAAGAACGGCAGCGGGCCGTCAATCCAACCCCACGTCTGCAGCATGCGGTTCACCGCACCCTGCGGCTGGAGCATGGTGTGCATGACCAGCAGGGACACGAACTGCGGAACGGCGATGGACATGGAGAAGCAGGCACGCCAGAAACCCTTGAAATGGGTGGTCTTGCGGTTGATGATCATGGCCACGAACATGCCGAAGAAGAAGTTCAGGAAGGTGGCGAAGAAGGCCCAGACCAAGGTCCACACCAGCACGCGTCCGAACAGTGCGGCGTTAACGGTGCCGCCGCTGTTGGAGAAGACCTTGGCGAAGTTCTCAAAGCCGACCCAGTGGAACAGCACGAGGTGCTTGTGGTCATAGCTGGTGAATGCCATGGAAATCATGAAGATCAACGGAAGCACAGTGAACACGGCAATGCCCAGCGTGGGCAGGAACATCAGCAGGACGTGAGCCTTGGCATCGAGCAGCTCGCGGACATCGTCCATGAAGCTCGGAGCCTTGCCGTTCTCCTCGAGCAGCACCTGGGACTTGTATGCAGAGCGCACGGACATGACCCACAGGCCGATGAAGGCAGCGGTGATAACCAGAGTGGCGACACCGTACAACAGGATGACCACGGAACGGTCAGGTTCGGTGTAGACCCAGAAGCCGTCGACCAGCTTCTTGCCGCCTGCATTGGTGCCCAAGGTCGGCAACTTGGAAAGATAGTCCACACCATTGATTGCCATGAACACGAAGTATGCGATTTCCAGCGCCAGCATGGCAATGCCCTTGACATACTGCTTGCGCACGATATCGCCAAGACCAAACACCACTGCGGAAAGCTTAGTGAACAGGTCACCACGCCGGAACGCCGCCCTTACCGTGTAAGGCGACGGAGAAACATAATCAGCACCCTGCTTCCGAAGGCGCTTCATCTCCCGCGGGGAAAGAGTTGTTGCTGTCATTTCGACTGCCCTCTCATATGGATATTGAAAGATAAAAAAAGCTTTGCTCCCGGACAAGGGGAAGGAGAATTTAAAAACCTTGCCCGGGAATGCAAAGCTCGGAGGAGGAGTGAGCCACTATGCAAAGTGGAGAGAGACACCGCGACTCGAAGCGTCTCTCAAAGCTGCAGGATGGCTGGGGGGATTTGGCAGTGCCAACCACCTGCATTCTTCAGTTATTGGATTTTTAGAATTACTGATTTCACTCAGCGATCTTGCCACCGGCCTGCTTGACCCAATCCTGGTACTTGGCGGCAGCGTTGTCCTTGGTGATTTCCTTGTTGACCAGGGCCTTGCCGAAGGTTTCGGCCGGAGTCCACCAATCGTTCATGCCAGACAGACCGGACTGCAGGAGGGCGGTGTTGGCCATGGTGTCGGCCTGGGCCTTGGCTGCGACGTCGTCGGTGGTCAGATCAGACAGGGACTTGTCGGTCGGCGGGATGGCGCGCATCTCGTAGTGCAGCTTCTGAGCTTCGGTGGAGCCGAGGTAAGCCGCGAACTGAGCGGCGGCCTTCGGGTTCTTGGCGTTCGGGTTGTAAGCAGCGGCCTTGGTGGCGGCGAAGGACTTCATCTGCTTCTTCTGGCCGTTCACGGTGAAGGTCGGCAGAGAGGTGGCGGCGTAGTTGTCACCCAGGGCCTCCTTCACGTCCTTAGCGGACCAGGTACCGGAGAACAGCACGTCGGCGGAGCCATCCTTGATGGCTGCGAGGCCGGAAGCGCCATCGTCGTTGGAGAAGTTCGGGTTGGCGACCACATCAACCAGATAAGAGGTGATATCGGCGCCGTCCTTCGGGAAGACCATGCCTGCGTCAGCATCATTGCCCTTCTCGCCGAACAGGCTCAGGCCATCATAGAAGCCGTTGATGTACCAAGAATTCTGCAGGGAGAACGCGACCTTGGCCTTGGAAAGGATGGTATCGAAGTCCTTGGCCTCATCCTCGGTGATCTTGGACTTGTTGTAGTACATGAACCACGTGTTGTCGGTGTACGGCACGCCATAGAGCTTGCCATCGGTGCCGGTGACGGAGTTGACTTCGAGGTCGCCGTTCTGTTCCTTCACCTGCTTCTCAGCGTCGGTGCCCAGCTGGCCAATGGCCTTGGCGTCCATTAGAACACCCAACTGATCGGAAGCGAACATATAGACATCGGCCGCCGCGGACGGATCAGTGCTGACCTGCTTGGAAGCATCGCCTTCGGAGACCACGTCATTCTTCCACGTGATATTGTATTCCGGATGCGCCTTGGCGAAGTTCTCTTCGACCTTGCCCAGCCAGTTGGTGTCCTTGGCCTGGTCTTCCTGCGGGGCCCACACGCTCAGCGTGACGGCCTCGGTGGAGCCGGAAGCGTTCTTATCGCCACCGTCGGAGGAGCCACCGCACGCAGCGAGCGGAACCAGCATAGAAACGGCAGCAGTAAGTCCGATTGCCTTCTTCCAATCGATCTTCATTGATCTTCCTTTCCTCACATAACCTTGTGTTCCTCAACATCTCCGGTTAAATGGTACGGACCAAAACCCTGCATACGTTCACATCATCGTTCTTGGATGATTACCAACAACACTGGGGCCACCAAAAATGTATCAGTGATTGTTAGTGTAGCACGTTTCTGCCAACGTTTGCAATTCAGCGTTATGATTGTTTCAAAGAAACACCGCAAACCGCGAAATATCAAGGAGACACACCCTCATGCTTCCCCCCGCGAAACACCCCCACCCCAAATGGCTTGCCGACGCAATTTTTTATGAAATCTATCCACAGTCCTTCGTCGACTCCAATGGCGACGGCATCGGAGACATCCCCGGAATCACTTTAAAACTGGACTACATCAAGGATCTCGGATGCAACGCGATCTGGCTCAATCCCTGTTTCGACTCGCCATTCAAAGACGCCGGCTACGACGTGCGCGACTACAAAAAGGTGGCATCACGCTACGGCACCAACGACGATCTCATTGCGTTGTTCGACGCCGCCCACCGGCGCGACATGCACGTGATCCTCGATCTCGTGCCAGGCCACACCAGCGAGGAACACGAGTGGTTCCACCGCAGTTGCAAGGTCGAGCGAAACAATTATTCCGACCGCTACATCTGGACAGACTCATGGATCTCCGGTGGCGACGGACTGCCATTCATCAGCGGCGAATCGCCCCGCAACGGTACCTACATCTTGAACTTCTTCAAATGCCAGCCGGCGCTCAACTACGGTTTCGCGCACCCCGAACGTAGCTGGCAGAAGCCAGCCCTTGGTCCGGACGCGAAGGCCACTTGCGACGCGATGGTGGACGTCATGCGGTTCTGGCTTTCCCGTGGCGCAGACGGCTTCCGCGTGGATATGGCCGACAGCCTCGTCAAAAAGGACGATGAGGGCAAGCCTTACACCATCCGCACCTGGCAGTACATGTTCGCCCGGATCCGCCCGGCCTTCCCCGAAGCCGCGTTCGTTTCGGAATGGGGACGGCCAGAGGAGTCGATGGCCGCCGGCTTCGACATGGATTTCTATCTCGATTGGCGTTGGGACGGCGTTCCCAACGGCTACAACATGCTGTTGCGCAACGTGGACGACCCGTTGAGCCGCAAGGGCGACAAGAGCTATTTCAACGCCGATTCCGGCACGCCGATCAGCGAATTCCTGGACGAGTACGAGCCGCGTCTGCGCGAAGCGGAAACGGCCGACGGAAATTTTAATTTCATCACCTGCAACCACGACACCGCACGCGTGGCGCCGCGACTGTCGCAGCGCGAAATCGCCCTGGCATACTGCACGCTGTTCGCGATGCCGGGCGTGCCGTTCCTGTATTACGGCGACGAAATCGGCATGCGATACCGCGCACTGCCCGGCAAAGAAGGCGGCTACGTGCGCACCGGTTCGCGCACACCGATGCAGTGGGGTGCGAACGACGCATCCGGAGCACTTCACGTGTCCGATTCTGCAGAATCGGACACTCGGGCTGGCGATGTGACCGGTGGCAGCTACCTGCCCGCCGACCCGTCCGCCGACGCCCCGACCGTCGCCGCACAGCAGGCCGACGCCGAATCACTGTGGCATACGGTGCGCTCCATACTCCACGTCAAGGGGGAATGCGACGCCTTGCGGTCGGGGGCTACGTTCCATGCAATCGAACGCGATAGAGTGTTCGTTTTCGAGCGTTCCACCCACCTGCAGAAGCTGATCATAGCCGTCAATCCAAGCCGCGATTGCAAAGCTTTGCAGTTACCAGATGGTAGTTATCGGACGATTTTCAGCATCGGCGAAAACGAAATTAGCGGCACTTCGCTGCGTCTAGGTCTGCAAAGCTTTGCAATTCTCGAAGCCGAGTAGCAGACGAGCAATGCCCCGTTGGAATAATCGTTTGCAATGCGGAGCGCTGCGCCTTCGTATTGCAAACGATAGTCAATATGGAAAAACAATTCCGGTTATCTATATTCCTGAAATTAGAGCAAAATCGCAATATAGCAACACTCTCTTACCGCAAAACACGCTTTGAAAACGATATCATACCGTGATATAGTTATCTTTGGTGCGAATGCCACCAGCATCGAAGCTGCGGCAATCGCAAGCAATGTAGCATGTCAGCCGTCACAAACGGCGCGGAAAGAAGGGACCTATGACACAGACCCAGCAGACCGAAAGCGCAGAACGCATCGCACGGCCTCTTATCCAGCTCGCCAAGCTCAATGGCATTTCCACGTCGTATATCGACCAGCTCGGCACCTATGTGGAAATCCGCGACGAAGTGCTCGTCTCCGTATTGGCCGCACTCGGCGTGGACGCATCCAGCGACGAAGCGATCACCGCCTCCTATGCGGCGACCCAGCAGCGCATCGCAGACACACTTGTTGAGCCGACCGTCGTGAAGTTCATCGGCAAGGAAGCCGTCACGCCAATCCGCGCGAAAGGAAACGACGTGGCGCTGAAGCTGACGTTGGAAGACGGCACGGAATATGCGGGCGATCTGACCGCGTATCTGACGGGCTCGAACGCAGATGACGGCTCGCTGCAACTGACGCTGCCGGACGATATTCCCGCCGGCTACCACACGCTGGCCGTCGATGCCGGCCCGCTGCACGCCGAAGCCGCGCTGATCTGCGCACCGGCACGCATCGAACTGCCGCCAGCAGTAGCGGAAAAGCAACGTTGGGGCTGGATGGCACAGATGTATTCCATCCGTTCCGCTGAATCCTGGGGCGTGGGCGACTATGGCGATCTGAAGCTGCTGCTGTCCGACGCGGCAACGAAATCGCATGCCGATTTCATGCTTATCAACCCGATTCACGCCACCGCGCCGGTGCCGCCGCTGGAGCCGTCGCCGTATCTTCCCGAATCGCGTCGTTTTCTCAATGTGACGTACATCCGTCCGCAGGATATCGCTGAATATGCGGAACTCAACGAGGCGGACCAGGCCGAAGTGGCGCGTCTGCACGCGGAAGTCTCGCCAGCCAACGACAGTATCGAGCCGCTCGACATCAATTCCGCTTGGTGGCACAAGCGCCAGGCGCTGCAGCTTGTGTACAACGTGCCGCGTTCCGTCGAGCGTCAGGCCGCGTTCGACGCGTTCAAGGAGGCCGCGGGTCCGGATCTGCGCGCGTTCGCCGCATGGTCGGTGGCGTTCCAGGTGTGGGGCGCGCCGTGGGAAGGCACGTGGTTCAAGGACACGAACCGCGATTCGCCTGAAGTGGTGGAGCTCATGCGCGAGCACGCCGATATGGTCGATTTCGAATGCTGGCTGCAGTGGATCGCCGACGAGCAGGTGACAGCCGCGCAGAACGCCGCCCGTGACAGCGGTATGGCACTCGGCCTCATGCAGGATATGGCCGTGGGCGTGCACTCGCTCGGCGCGGACGTGTGGTGGAATCCGGAACGTTTCGCAGTAGGCAGCGTAACCGTGGGCTGCCCACCGGACTTCTACAACCAGCAGGGTCAGGATTGGGGCCAGCCGCCGTTCAATCCGAATTATCTGGCCAAAACTGGTTATGGCGTGTACCGCGAGATGGTGCACAACATGTTCTCGCACGCGGGCGCGGTGCGCATCGACCATGTACTCGGCCTATTCCGTCTGTGGTGGATTCCGCAGGGCGAAGGCGCGCGCGGTGGCGCGTACGTTACGTACGACTATGAGGCGATGATCGCGATCCTGACCATTGAAGCGTCCCGCGTGAACGGTTTGGTGGTCGGCGAGGATCTGGGCACCGTGCCTGATTACGTACGCACGGTACTCGGCGAGCACGGCCTGCTGGGCTGCATGGTGGAATGGTTCGCCCGCGTGGACGACTCCCCCAACGCCGGCGACCCGTACGCCGATCCGTCCACGTACCGCAAGTACGCGCTGGCTTCCGTCACCACGCACGACCTGCCGCCGACCGCCGGCTACCTGCAGTTCGAGCACGTCAAGCTGCGCGAACAGCTGCACCTGCTGTCCGGCCCGGTCGAGGAGTTCCAGGCTTCCGCCACCGCCGAACGCGACGCGATGATGGACCGTCTTGTGGAGTCCGGCCTGATCACGCCGGAAGTGGCGGGCGATGTGGAAGGCCACATCCAGGAAATCGTCGAGGCGATGCACAAGATGCTGCTCAAGTCGCCGTCCGTGCTGCTGCAGGCCGCGCTGGTGGATGGCGTGGGCGAGACGCGCACGCAGAACCAGCCGGGCACGTCCAGTGAATACTCCAACTGGCGTGTGCCGCTGGCAGGCCCGGACCTCAAGGTGGTGCACACCGATGAGGCGTTCGATCTGCCGCGCGTGCAATCGCTTGCCGCCATCATGAACGGCGAGAAGTAGCGTTTAGACTTACCATTCCCCTTTCCTTACAAACCAAAATTCCGGTCCTCCTTGTGGAGGGCCGGAATTTTTCATATACGCAAGGCGATTTGGGAGCGGTTAGGCCGCCTGAGAACAATCGCAACCTCAGCCAGCAGTGCAACGGCCAGGTTCAGCGGTCGATCAGCCCAGCAGCAGCCAGACTGAGGCGTCGCTATCCAGCTTGCCGTCGTCCGTCAACGGCACGGAATTTGCGATGGCGACCGCATCGTCCGGCAGGGCGATCGGCTCGTCGCCGAAATTGGTGACGGACAGGAATCGACGGCCTTCCGTGGCCGGACGCGAGTAGGCGACCACCGTATCGCCCATGTCCAGCAGGTCGGCGGACGTGTCTCCGGTCGCCGTCAGCACCGTCTGTCGCAACTGCAACAGCTTGCGGTACAAGTGCAGCATGGAACCGTTGTCATCGGCCTCGACGTCGGCCGCGAAATCCTTGAACCAGGCCGGCTGCGGCAGGTGCGCGTCGGCGGAATCGCCCTGCTCCGGGCCGAAACCGAACGTGCCGCCGGTGATGAAGTCCGGGCTCCACGAAGCCGGTTCGCCGCAATCGGCAGCCTTCCACGGCATCGGTGCACGGCAGCCGTCACGACCCTTGTCGGTGAAGTTGCGACGGGTGTTGAACGGCGTCGGATCCTCAAGACGATCCCACGGAATGTTCGCCACTTCGAACAGGCCCAGTTCCTCACCCTGATACACGTAGGCGGAACCCGGCAGGCCCAGTTCCATCAGCGCGGCTGCGCGGGCGCGACGGGTGCCGAGCTCACGATTCTCGCGGTAGGTCTCTCCGTCACGCAACAGCCAATCGTGCGCCAGCTGGTGGTACGGAGCGTCCTTCACCTGCGGCAGACCGAAACGCGACGGACTGCGCGGCACATCGTGGTTGTTCATAACCCACGTCGTGGTGGAACCGTGAGTTTCCTCGGCGGCGCGCAAGCCGTCAGCAATGGCCGTACGGAACTCGTCGGCGAACCAGTTGGCTTCGGCGAACTCGAAATTGAACACCTGGCCGAGCTCGTCGGTGGACGCGTACAGATGCTGCGATTCGGCCTTCACCCACGCCTCGCCGACGGCGAAACGCGGCGGATTGTACTCGTTGAACACCTGACGCCATTCGCGGTAGATGTCGTGCACTTCCGGACGGTCCCACAGCGGGCTGAACGCGCCGTCCGCCGGCAGCACATGCTGCACCGCGGCCGGATCCATGTCGGCCAGCGGCACGGAATCGAGGTCCTTGGCCAAGCCGTGCGCCACGTCGATGCGGAAGCCGTCGGTTCCGTGGTCGGACCAGAATCGCAATGTCTTCTTGAATTCCTCGTGCACGTCCGGATTCTTCCAATTCAAATCCGGCTGCTCCTTGGCGAACATGTGCAGGTACCACTGGCCGTCGTCGACCTGCTGCCACGCCGGGCCGCCGAACAGCGACTGCCAGTCGTTCGGCGGCAGCTCGCCGTGCTCGCCGCGGCCTTCGCGGAAGATGTAGCGGTCGCGTGCGGCCGAACCGCGGCCGGCGGCGAGCGCCTCGATGAACATCTTGTGCTTGTTGGACGTGTGGTTCGGCACGATGTCGACGATTACCTTGATGCCGGCTTCATGCGCGGCGGCGGCCATCGCGTCGAAATCGGCCATGGTGCCGAGGCGCGGGTCCACGTTGCGGTAGTCGATCACGTCGTAGCCGCCATCGGCCAGGTCGGACGGGTAGAACGGGCTCAGCCAGATCGCGTCGATGCCGAGATTCTTCAGGTAATCCATTTTCTCGGTGACACCGGCGATGTCTCCCAACCCGTCGCCGTTCACGTCTTTGAAGCTGCGCGGGTAGATCTGGTAGACGACGGCTTGCTTCCACCAATCGTCACGCATGTTGTTTGCTGTCACGATAACCCCTTTTGTCGTAGTCCATCGGATGCGGAGCACTGTCTCCGCTACATGAAAACGATAACATCAAGCAAAGCGAAACGCTAATGAAAACTTAATCATTGCAGCACATCAAACGTTTGACGAAAATGTGCATACTCCAGCTGTATCGAGTAGAATCGCGGAAGATTCGACTTGCATACGTTGCCAACGGATGCCATACGAAAGGCGATTATGAAGTTCCTCTCCCCCGATTCCGGCTTTATGCGCGGCCTGAGCGACGCCGTCGACGCGATCTGGATCAACATTCTGATGCTCGTCACCAGCATTCCGATCATCACGATCGGCGCGGCACTGACCGCCGGCCACGACGCCGTCCGTCGCACGCTGTCCGGCGAAGGCACGGCGACGCGCAATTATTTCAAGGCGTTCCGTTCGAATTTTGCGGAATCGACCGGCTATTGGCTGATTTTCGGCACGACCGGCACGCTGTGCGTCTACTCGTGGATCGTGCTGCAGATCACGCCGCTGCTCATTCCGAAATTCGCGTTGACGATTGTGTGGCTCATCGGTTTCGAATGGGTGTGGGCGTTGCAGGCGCGGTTCGAGAACTCGTTCTGGCGCACGCTTGGCAACGCTTTTGTGTTCGGCGTGAGCAACATCGGCCACACGTTGGCATTGGTTGCGATCGACGCGGTGTACGTGGCGCTGCTCGTGGCCAGCTGGGTTTACATGCCGCAGGGCCTGTTCCTGCTGCTCATACTGGGGTATGGCACGATGCTGATGCTGCATTCGCCGATTCTCGAGCATGTCTTCCGCAAGTACATCAGCAAGTAATTAGGCACGAAAAAAGGGACTGATTCGCATCAGTCCCTTAAATTTTTCTGGGTGAAAATCAGCCCTTCACCGCGCCGCCTTCGGCCCTGCAATTAAGGACCGCGCTACGCGCGGGCTCAACGTTACCCTCGCGGCATAGCCGCTCGGGCTGGAGCCTGGGAACAGCGCACTGCGCTGTTCCCTAAGGGCTGATCGAAGATCAGCCCTTAACGGCTCCAGCCATAACACCCTTGACGATGTACTTCTGGCAGATCAGGTAGAAGATGATGATCGGGATGATGGCCATGACCAGGCATGCCATCATGGCGCCCATATCCACGGAACCATAACCGCCCTTCAGATACTGCACCGCCACGGAAATGGTCTTGTACTTGCTCAAATCGAGCGTCAGGTACGGCAGCAGGTAGTCGTTCCAGATCCACATGGCCTGCAGAATGGCCACGGACACAATGGACGGCTTCATGATCGGCACCACGATCTGGAAGAAGATACGCGGCACGGAAGCACCATCGATCATGGCGGATTCTTCCAGCGATTCCGGAATGCCCTTAACCACACCGGTGAAGATGAACACGGCCAGACCAGCGCCGAAGCCCAGATACACGAAGCACAGACCCCACGGGGTGTTGAGCTTCAACATATCGGCCAGCTTGGAAAGGGTGAACATGACCATCTGGAACGGCACGATCATGTTGAACAGAAACAACGTGTACAGCAGCTTCGCGGCCCAGTTGTTCACGCGGACGATCCACCATGCGCACATCGAGGTGCACACCAGGATCAGCGCCACGGAACCGACCGTGATCAGCAGGGTCCAGCCGAAGCTGGCGAAGAAGTTCGTGGTTTCGAGGCCACGCGTGTAGTTCTCCAGTCCGGCGAACGCCTTGCCGGTCGGAATGGAGAACGCGTTACGGGAGATGTACGCCTTCTGCTTGAAGGAGTTGACGATCACCAGCACGATCGGGAAGATCCATGCCAGCGAGATGACAGTGAACAGCACGGTCCACAGACCGCCGTGCTTGACCTTTTCTCCGGAGATCATGCCTCCACCTCCTTGCTCGTGGTGAGCTTGTTCTGGATAAGCGCCACAATGGCCACCAGGATGAAGAACAGCACTGCCTTCGCCTGGCCGACGCCTTCCCAACCCATACGGCCGTAGAACGTACGGGTGATGTTCATTGCCAGACCTTCAGACATGTTCGACGGAGCGCCGTTGGTCAATGCAAGGTTCTGATCGTACAGCTTGAAGCCGTTGGTGACGCACAGGAACGAGCACACGGTGATCGACGGCATCATCAGCGGAATGATGATCTTGAACATGGTCTGGGTGCCGTTCGCACCGTCCACGGAAGCCGCTTCGAGCACGTCGGTCGGCAGCGACTGCATGCCTGCGATGTAGATAATCATCATATAGCCGATCTGCTGCCAGCACACCAAGATGACCAAGCCCCAGAAGCCGTAGGTTGCGCTATACGTCAACGCGCGGCCCCAGTGAGCGAGAATGCCGTTGAGCAGCAGCATCCAGATGTAGCCCAGGATAATGCCACCGATGAGGTTCGGCATGAAGAACACCGAACGGAAGATGTTGGAGCCCTTGATGGCCTTGGTCAGCATGTATGCGATGGCAAACGCAACCACATTGATCACAACCGTAGTGACAATGGTCAGCGCCGTCGAGAAACCTAACGCATGCAGGAATTCCTTATCCGCAAGTGCCTTCTGATAGTTTTTAAGTCCAATGAATTTCGAGTCAGTCACAGTTGTGAACTTGCAGAAACTCAAATACACACCCATGATGAACGGGATTACAAACCCGATGATAAATGCAGCGAACGTCGGTAGCGCAAACAGAGCCCACCACTTTCGTATCGCTTTGCCGGCCATGCTGATCATAGCTTGCCTGCTTTCTTTCCTCTCCATTCCAACACCGCAGCAACGCGGCATGGAAAACCAACTACCCCAAATCGGCGAATCACTGCATTGTTTTTCGCCTTTTTAGTTTTTACAGTTGTTATAATAAACAGCGCGACGCGAAATGTCAAACGTTGTCATTTTTACATGTCATAAATCATATATTCTGCATCGTTGTCATAGTATTGACAGCCTGAAAGCATTGTAAATATCAGCCCCGCAACAACTGTGGCACAAATGAAAACGTTTGTAATCCAACTTTTGCAAGAGTGTTTCAATACAGTATGCTGAATATTCAGTAGTTCTACTATACAAGGGGTCACCATGAAAAGCAGCATTCAAGACGTGGCACAACTTGCGCACGTCTCCATTTCAACGGTTTCTCGCTCCTTCACACGTCCCGACCTTGTGTCGAAAGCCACGCGTGACAAAGTCATGAAAGCCGCCGACGAATTAAATTTTTCCATCTCGCGCTCCGCTGCAGCACTCAAAACCGGCCGCGCGCTACGAATCGCGGTGCTGATTTCCGGCCGACTCAATCTGTGGTTCAGTTCGTCCATCATGGAAGGACTGAACGAATCCTTCCATGATGAAGGCTACGACATCTCGATCTATCAGATGTCCAGCGCCGAGGAACGCCGCACGTTCTTCGACATGCTGCCGGTACGCCGCAATGTCGACGCCGTAATCGTCATTTCCTTCGACATCGACAGCAACGAAATCAGGCAACTCAGGTCAGTCGATGTGCCAATCATCGGCATCAATTCGAGCTTGCCGGAAGAGCGCGGCTTCAACGCCGCCGTGCGCATCGATGACAAGCAGGGATCCGAATTGGCCGCACGCCACTTGATAACGCTTGGCCATCGCGATATCGCTTACATCCGTACCGACCGTGAAGTGACGCTGCACTTCAGCGTGCAGGGCCGTTTCGATTCGTTCATGACGTGCTGCAAGTCCAATGGCGTCGAACCGCGCGTGTTCGTTACCGACGAAGGCAAGAACAACATCAGCAAAGTCGTCACGCAGCTGCTCAGCTCGGACCACATGCCCACGGCGATTGCCTGCCAGGAAGACGGCATCGCAATTCCGCTACTGTTCCAGCTGGAACGCAACGGTTTCACAATACCGAACGACATCTCCATCATTGGCTACGACGACAGCACCTACGCTCGCGATCTCGGTTTGACCACCATCCGTCAGACACCGGTCGAGATGGCACACGAGGCGGCCCGTATGACGCTTGCCCTGATTGACAAGCAGCCGCTTGACGAGCCGTTCAAGACGTTTCCCGCACAGCTAATCGTCCGATCGACCACCGCCAGACTGCGTCACTGACGTTTGCCGCACATTGCGCACACGGCAAACGTACGAAACACAGAAAGGCCGTCATCGCAGAACATTGCGATGACGGCCTTCCGTTGTCTCCACAACCGGCTGGGGCGAAGAGAGGAAAGGAAAAATCCTCGACCGCAGCTAGCTTATTCAGTTATTGAATTGCGATTTGCAACTCATGGTGCAACACAATCTCAGTGAGATGCGTCGTACTCAGTCTTCCAACCGTCAACAAACGCGGTCTTGACGGCATCCCAGTCACCGGTACCCTGAGCGTATTCGAGGAGGGCGGAACCAAGCTTGTTCTTCCACTCTTCGGACGGCATCATGGTGAAGTTCCAAGAGACTGCGGTCTTGCCGGAGTTCTGATCATCAACAGCAGCCTGGACCAGCGGATTGTCGGACTTGACGTCGCTGAAGGACTTGAACGGGGTGGTGAAGCCCATGTCGCTGGACAGAGACTTGATGCCAGTCTTGCTGGTGACGACCCACTTCAGGAAGTCCTTGGTGGCCTTCTTATCCGCGTCGGAAGCCTTGGAGTTGATGCACCAGTAGTTCTCGGAACCGGTGGCCAGACCCTGCTTCTCTTCGCCCTTGACGCCGATGTAAATCGGGAGCATGCCGAGGGAGTCGGCCTTCATGCCAGCCTTCTGCAGATCGGTCCATGCCCAAGTGCCGTTCTGATAGAACACAGCCTCGCCGAGGGAGAACTCGGAGGTAGAATCATCACCGGTCTTGGAGCTCAGCTGGGTCGGCTCGGTGGTGGAGTCCTTCAGATACAAATCGAAGATGTTCTTATATTCCGGCAGATAGGTGCCCTTGATGGTCTCCGGCTGCTTGGTGACGTTGTCATCCTTGAACTCATAGTAAAGCGGCAGGTTAGCCAAATGGGTCTTGAAACGCCAGTCGGAGCTGGAATCGAAACCGGCGGAGGTGAACGCGCCCTTGACACCAAGCTGGTCCTTCTTAGCCTGGATGTCATCAGCCACGGCCTTCAAGGTGTCGAAGTTGTCGATGTCGTCAGCGCTCTTGATCTTGGCACCATCGGTAGCGATGTACTTGGCCAGCAGATCCTTGTTGTAGATCAGGCCATATGCCTCCACTACATACGGGACACCTCCGACGCTATCGCCGTCCTTCAGAACCATGGATTTATCCTTGAGCTGCTTATACGGCTCAGTGTCAGACATGTCGGAAGTGTAAGCCTTCCACGTCTGGTACTCAGCCACACCGCTGAGCTGGAACAAAGTCGGGGCCTCGGACTTGGCGAACTCGGACTTCAGCGTCTGCTGGTACGTGCCTGACGCAGCGGTCTCGACCTTGACCTCCACACCCGTCTTCTCCGTGTACTTCTTCGCTAGAGCCTTCCAAGCGTCATTAATCTCCGGCTTGTAGTTCAGATAATAAACCTTACCTTTGGCGTCAGAGCCCGAATCCGAGCTACCACATGCGGCCAAAGTGCCAACGGACATCGCCGCGACCGCGGTCATACACACTGCTGTTTTGATAATACGATTCATCATTGAATTCTTCTCCTTGATTACTTCCTTCAAGCCGAATTTGGCCGGAAACCTTGAAGCGCCTCCTTGCGTCATTCGGATGATGACAATATACCTCAAGCGCCACAAATCTGCAAACAGTTCCTGAAAATACATCTTTTTTACAGCAAAGGAATACTAAACAAATGCAAATCCCTTATATTCCAGTCCATAATCACCTTTCTTTTTCACTGAAATCGTTTGCAAAACAATGCGAATACATCTCGCCCACAGAAGCAAGAAAAGCATTACACGAAGCGATTCTTCAGCAAAACGTTGGTTTACGAACACTTTCGACTTTGCTGCAAAACACAACAAACTTATCAACATAAAAAAACAACCCGTGTCGGGGGCAT
>OJQA01000275.1_pt1 | contig 31139 bp, 27 predicted proteins | sample 1598661 | NCBI WGS metagenome assembly OJQA01 (sample SAMN03922454, study PRJEB24848) | human gut metagenome | isolation source: stool sample | host: Homo sapiens | place: Germany | collected 2009-11 | reverse complement strand
AGATGTGTATAAGAGACAGTTTTTAAGGTTTATAGATAGAATGGCTTTTTCTGTCGACGAATTTAGGTTTTTTTTATATTTTTCCTTTCATGGTATTCTGCCGAGCGGATCTGCATTTTGTGTTCTTAATAGTTATAAGAGGGGTGAGAATATGCGGGTAAATGATTCAAGCAGCCGGCGTCGGTAGCTGCGGCGCTGCCATTGCCGGAGATGTATTTCTTTGCATCCGCGGCTGTCTGTTTCGAAAATTTGTTTGATTTTTAATGCGGTTTCACGATTGTAGATAAAGGCGTTGGCTTCCATGTTGTTTTCAAAACTTCTGAAATCCATATTGCTTGATCCTACGGTGGCCCATTCGTCGTCGGCAACAAGGGCTTTGCTATGCAGAAAACCGGGGCGGAAAGTGAACAGGCGTACGCCGGCCTCAAGCACATCCTTAAAGTAAGAATCGTTGGCCCAGCGCAGCCAGAATCCGTCGGGCTTTTGCGGTACCATCAGACGGACGTCTACTCCCGACATGGCAGCTGTACGCAGAGCTTGCAGCACGGGCTCGGTAGGCATGAAATAAGGCGTCTGGATATAGATGTAACGGCGTGCGTTGAGAATCATCCATGTGATTCCGGTCATGATTTGCGGCCAGTGAGAAACCGGATCCGAGGTGACAATCTGTACCGCCGCGTTTCCGGCATGCAGGTTTAAACGCGGATAGTAGATTTTGTCCGTAATGAGGACGCCGGTGGCAAAGGACCAGTCGGCCAGAAAATCGCGTTGTAATGATAAGACGCTGTGTCCGACAAGGCGCAGATGAAGATCGCGCCAGCGCTGATTGCCTTGCCCTTTAACGTAACGGCGCGCAATGTTCATACCGCCGATAAAGCCGATTTGTCCGTCAATAACGGCTATTTTACGGTGGTTGCGGTAGTTTATCTTGTGGGTGAACATGGGGGCTTTAACTGGCATAAAGGCACAGACTTTTATACCTTCGCCCAGCATGCGGTTGAAAAATTTGTTATGAACGTTCCAGCAGCCAACGTCGTCATAGATAAGTCGTATTTCTATTCCTTCACGGGCTTTGGCAATAAGAATGTCACTGAGCATTTGCCCCAGCGCATCATCGTCAATGATATAGCTTTGCAGATGAATATGATGATGGGCATTGAGCAAAGCTTTGAAGAGGCCTAAAATAAAATCAGCACCTTCATCGTAGATGTCAACTTTGTTATGATTAGTCAGCAGGGCTGCATTGTGCTGTTCAAACAGATTGACCACCCGCTGGTAGCGCGGCGGAACTTCGTGCGGCTCTCCTTCCGGGAGTTCGAACAGCGTGCGAAGCGTAAGAATATTGATGCTTTTGCGTTCAATGCGCCGTTCTTTGCGCATGTCTTCACCGAAGACGTAGAAAAAGAGAAGACCAATTACCGGAAGCAGGAGGAGTACCAGTACCCAAGCGATGGTCTTGACTGGTTGTCTGTTCTCGAGCAATACTACAACCACCGTACCGAGAATCCAAAGGATATAGAAAGCCAGTGCAATCCATAATATAAAGTTTTCCATCATGATTTGTCCTCCTCGCCTTGTTGGTCTTCCGGCCAGTTTACTAAATACAGTTTTTCAGTAGTGCGGGTAAACGCTGTATATAGCCAGCGCAGATAGCTTGTGTCTACATTGTCGCCCAGATAACCTTGGTCGATGTAAACGTGTCTCCATTGTCCGCCCTGTGCCTTATGGCAGGTTACGGCATAGGCATATTTTATTTGAAGAGCGTTGTAATACGGGTCCTGGCGTAATTTTTTGAAACGTTCGCGTCGTTGCGGAATATCGGCATAGTCTGCCAGCACGTTTTCAAAGAGCCGGTTGCTTTGTTCATGCGTAAGTGACGGGGCCTCCGCTTGCAGGGTATCAAGCAGAACGCGACAGGTCATTTCATAGTCTTCATAATCGTGAAAGCAGAGTGTTGCGTCGGCAAATCGGAAACCGTGCATTTCGTGAACGTTGCTGATGTGCCGTACTTCAGCCACGTCACCGTTGGCTATGAAATCAAAGGGCAGGTGCTCGTCTTTCTCCAAATGGCGTGCCTCTTGTTCGGTCCAGAAGTAGTTGTTTTTGACGGCCATAATCATGTCGCCCTTGGTCAGTTCGGATTCGCGGTCGAAGATACGGGTACGGATGCCGTTGTTGTAGACAATGGCCCGTTTGTTTGAGCGTGTAATAACGATGGTGTCGCTTGTTCCGCACTGCCGGTAACTCTGCTCCAGAGATTCGACAAGTTCATTTCCGGGCATAAAACTTATGTCCGGGAAATGCCGGGCATGGATTTGCGGCAACTGAAAATTTCCTTCCGAGAGCAGACAACGCAGGCGGGTGGCGTTCCAGAGCACGCCCGAACTGGCTGCTTGCCGCACTACTTCCGTCAGGTCGTAATGGCTTACACGCAGCCCGTAGCTGCACAAATTTTCTACGCTCAAGGCCGGGCTGTCTTCTTCGCCGACGGGGGGCAACTGAGCCGTGTCGCCTACCAGAAGCAGCTTGCATCCTTCGCCCTCAAACACGTAACGGATAAGGTCATCCAGCAGCATACCGCTGCCAAAGCGTGCTCCTGAAAAGCCCTGGTTGGCAATCATGGAAGCTTCGTCTACTATAAATAGGGCGTGACGCAGTTTGTTGTATCCCAGATTGAAAGCCGTATCTTCGCCGGTAAAGGTACGTTGCCGGTAAATGGCTTTATGGATGGTGTAGGCCGGCTGGCCGGCGTAGGCCGAAAAAACCTTGGCTGCCCGTCCGGTGGGAGCCAGCAACACGACGGTACGGTGAATCTGGTTGAGCATACGTACAATGGCTGAAACAAGTGAAGTCTTGCCCGTACCGGCATAGCCGCGTAAGATGAATGCGGCGTCGGAAACCGGCGATACCAGAAAGCGTGACAGGCTTTCAATGGCTTCCGCTTGCTGGAACGTAGGTTCAAAAGGCAGGACCCGACAAATTTCTTGCTTCAGTATATCGTATAGCATAAAAAAGAGAGCTGATAATCAGGGTGGGAAAAAACCGCATGATTTCTTGCAAAATTAGTATTTTATCACGAATACTATGCTCGGAAATCGGTTTTTTTAACGACTCGAAAACGAAAAAATCAGTCAGGAAATTGTATTTTTGCAATGCTTAACCAGTAAGTAGTATCAAGATGATGAATTTACCCAACGACCCAATGATGCTTTTTAGCGTGATCAACATGAAATTGCGTGACGAATATCCTTCACTTGATGCTTTATGCCACGACATGGATATTGACCGTCATCAATTGGAAACCAAATTGGCCCAGAGCGGCTTTGAATATAGTGCACAATACAACAAATTCTGGTAATTGGGCCACGCGGTACTGGTTATCATTCAGTTAATCAGAAAAAACGAAATCAGGCTGCTTCTTCTGAAAAAAGGAAGAAGCAGCCTGATTTCGTTTTTCAGTATTGTCCGAGGGGCAAGTTCCGGGAGTTGGCGGGTGTTCAGTTGTGGCGGAAAAAACTGAAGTTCACGCTGCCGTAGCTTCGGTGTTCCAGGAATTCGGCGCGGTCGGAAAAGTCGTAGTTCTTCCCGTGTTCCAGAACAAACAGTCCGCCGGGGCGCAGCACTTCGCTCTCAAGGACGAGTCGGGGCAGCTCCGGCAGTTCCGGCAACTGGTAAGGCGGGTCAGCAAATACGAAGTCAAAACCTTCGTCCGAGCGGGCCGCGTAGCGCAGGGAGTCGGTGCAGATCAGCGTGGCGGCATCGTCGTGCAGGGCTTTGAGCACACTGCTGATAAAGGAAGCATGTTGGCGGTCCTTTTCTATGCTGACTACTTTCGGGCAGCCGCGCGAGAGGAGTTCGAGCGTAATGCTGCCCGTGCCGGCAAAAAGATCGAGGGCACGGGTTTCCTCAAAATCCAGATAAGCCCGTAGTACGTTGAACAGGTTTTCTTTTGCAAAGTCGGTGGTGGGACGGGCCTTGAAGCTTCTGGGCACTTCAAAATGGCGGCCTTTGTATTTTCCGGTAATGATACGCATGTGTCGGGATTAATGATTGTCGGTGAGCATGTAAGTCAGCATGTCGTAAGGCACTTCCGTGTTGCGGGTGGCTGTATGACGGTTGAATTCAACACTGGGGTTGAGCTGAAATACGTTTTGGGCATATTTTTTCAGTTCGGCCGTAATGTCCGTGCGCTGTGGCGCAGGGCCGGCCACGTAAAAACTGTCGGTCTTGAGGTCAACCTGCATGTTTCTGGCCAGTGTCAGGCAGAAATAGACGGCGTCGGTGGCGGCATGTACGGGATAGGTGTTGCAGAGCAAGAGTTTCCGTTGGGTAAATACATACAGGTCGGCTACGTCGTGGTGAGCATAGACAAACAGGCGCCGGGTAGCCTTTTCCTCTCCTTTGCGGGCAAAGTGGGCTATGACGGAAGTCTGGGTTGACATGTAGTGGACATTCTCGAAGGTTTCTTCCAGAATCTTGCACGTCTGGTCTGAAAAGCCAAACAGCAGGAGGGCGTCATTGCCTTGGGGCAGGCTGTCGTAGAAAATGCGTTTGCCTTTGGTGTCGGGGAAACAATACTGGAAGTAAGTTTCGCAGTCCTCTTCCTGGAAAACGTCAAGCGGCACGAGGGTAACCGGACCCGACACGAGCACTTCGGCTTCGCAGGCTTCACGCAGCGACGGGTCGGTACGGAAAGCTTCACGCAGGTTTACCGTGAGCGAGGCTTCGGGCTGTGCCTGATAGGGTACAAACTCAAAGGAGTTTTCGGCATTCGAGGCATAGCGTGCAAAGGCAATGTCGAAGTCGCTCAGACGGACATATAGCTTGCGGGGGGGAGTTGTAATGTCAAAGGGCATGTGATTAAAAATGGCAAACTGTGGTTTACGTTGGGTACTTCCGTTTTTTTATGGCTAAGTTACGTTAATTTGGGCAAAAGCCCAAACGCACTTATTGTTTTTTGCCTGTCAGGCGGAACCATAGCGGGTTGACGATGTATCGGCCGGCCAACAGTCCCGTGGCGGCTCCGATGGCGTCAGCCAGCAGGTCCACAAAGTCGGCCGAGCGGGTGGCGGTCAGGGTGCCCTGGGCCACTTCAATGAGCCCGCCAAAGGCTGTGGCGCAAACAAAGGCCCACAACATGCGGTGGAGGGTGGTGGTACGCTTGCGCCGCTCCCAGCACCATACTGCCATTGTGCCGCCGAACATCAGGATGTGTGCCCATTTGTCAATCAGGAATATGGTTTCCAGACGTGGCGGATGGGGCGGCACCCATATCAGGCAGAGCACGATAATCAGCATGCCGCACAGCATGGTGAGGGGGTAGTGCTTGAAGGTTCGGGCAATCATGGTCGTACGAACTTGGTCGGGCTTGTCTTTTTTTTAGAACATGAAGATGGCTGTGGCCATGGCGCGGTGGTTGGTTACGCGATGTGTCTGGCTGACACGTCCCTTGCCCGTCTTTTGTCCGTAGTCGGCTGCGCGGGCGGTGTATTCAATGCCGAATTTCCAGTTGGGCAGGTTGTAGGTCAGGTTGGCGCCGGCCATGAACATCTGGTCGATGTCCGTACCGTTGCCGTAGGTGCCGCTAACCTCGTCGCAGGCTCCCAAATTCTTGTAGTATCCGCCTATTACGGTACCGCGCAGGCGGGTTCCGTAGCTCAGGCTGGCCCAGGTGGCTGAAGTGCGCAGGGGGCTGTATTCTTGCTCGCCCGTAACGGCATCGGTATGGGTAATGCCAAAACCGCCCAGGGTAGAGAGTTGTGTCATATTGCTGCCCAATACGGTTTTTGCAGCTGCTGCAAAGCGGTCGGTTTTGTATTTCATGTGCAGTTCGCCGGAAAAACTCGTGAGGCGTTCTTTCACCTTATAGGTCTGTCCGTTTTGTCCCGTAGCCTGCGTGCGTGGGGTGATGGACAGCATTTCGGCGTTGGCACCGATGGTAAAGCGGCCGTACGTGTAGTCCAGACCGATGAGGAACTCGGGGGTGCAGCTCTTCTTGATCAGATCTTCCGAAGTCTTGTTGTCAAGGCCGTAGCTGACGTACTGTGTCTGCCACAGGGCTGCTCCACGCAGGGTCAGTCCCTTGACCGGCGAAACCTGATAGCGCACTTGCGGCGCGCGGCTGAAGGGCTGGAAGGGGGCACCCATGTCGAGGCTTAACACCTCGGGGGCTACGTCGCCATAGAAGGGATGCCACGCCTGGCCTACCAGAAGTGACTGGTTCTTCCAGTCGAGTTGCAGGTACATGTGGCGGATGCGGGCCAGCGAGTAGGACGTGCTGGAGCCGCGGAAGTCGATTTCCATTTTGGCAGATGTATGGATGGCGCCGTTTTTCAGGTCCGGGCCCTGTACGTCCAGTCCCAGGCGGGAGTAGAGGGTGTAGAAGCCCAGGTTCGATGTGCCGTTCAGATCCTTTCCCTGCGCATCGGGGGCCTTGTCGAGCGGATAATAGTTGACAATACCGTCAGCCGACTCCTTGTTGGCACGGCTGTTGTAAAATACGTCAGCTCTTACTTGTCCGTAAAAGTGATAGCTGAAGTTCTTTTTCTGTGCTTCTGCACCGGTTGAGGCCAGCAGTAGGGTGGCCAATAATAGTGTCTTTTTCATATTTCGGGTAGACTTTTTTCCTTTGTCAATATGGGAGCAAAGTTACGAAGTTTTTGCGACAAATCGGCTTCATTCGGCAAATATCGCCCGCAAGCCGGGGATGAAGCGGGAGAGTAAGAGGCGGGGTGTTGCGGGGAGGAAAATAAAGACTGCACTTTGAAGAAACAAGGTCGGACTTTGAATTCACAAGGTCCGGCTTCGGAATTTTTTCCTGCCGGCCTGTATCTTGTTGTTTCGGGGGAGAATAAAAAAATAATCCCATGCAGGGTGCCTGCCTGTCCTTTTTTCTTAGGACACGGGCGGCCTGCATGGGAGATATGCGGGCGGGAAAAATGTTATCCCGTTGCGGGGCTGCGGTTTAGCTCAGACCCTCAATTTCGCCGTTAACGATGTCGATGTGCAGGGCTTGCGGCTCTTTGGGCAGGCCCGGCATGCGCATGATGTCGCCGGCAATGACTACCAGCATTTCGGCACCGGCGTTGATTTCGATGTCGCGAACCTTCAGGTCGAAGCCCTTGGCCACGCCGTAGCGCTTGGCGTCGGTAGAGAAGGAGTATTGCGTTTTGGCAATGCAGATGGGGAAACGGTCGTAGCCCATTTCGGCAATGTGCTTGAGCTTCTTCTTGGCCGTCGGGGTAAAGCTGACGGTGGCGGCACCATATTGTCCGCAGGCCAGTTTGGTGATTTTTTCTTCCACGCTGTCGGTCAGTTCGTAAGCATAATGCAGCGGAGCCGACGGTTTTTTCTCGATGGTCTCAACAACCAGGCGTGCCAGTTCCTCGGCGCCTTTTCCGCCTTCAACAAAGGCATTGTTTACGGCAAAGCCGATGTGCAGTTCCTGCTCGCAGTGCTGGCGTACCAGGTCGATTTCCTCATCCACGTCGGTGGCATAGCGGTTGAAGGCTACTACTACCGTCTGGCCGTAGCTTTGCAGACACTGTACGTGCTTGTCCAGGTTTTCAAGTCCCTTGATGAGGCCTTCGCGGTTGGGCTCCTTAATGCCGTCCAGGGCTACGCCGCCGTGCATCTTCAGTCCCTGCGTGGTGGCTACGATGACGGTGAGGCTGGGGTTGAGTCCGGCTTTGCGGCACTTGATGTCGTAGAACTTCTCGGCACCCAGGTCGGCGCCGAATCCGGCTTCCGTAATGGTATAGTCGCCAAAGGTCATGGCCATGCGGGTGGCCAGTACGGAGTTGCAGCCGTGGGCGATGTTGGCAAACGGGCCGCCGTGTACAATGGCCGGCGTGTGCTCGGTGGTCTGTACCAGGTTGGGCATGATGGCGTCCTTGAGCAACACGGTGATGGCACCGGCAACGCCCAGATCTTTTACCGTAAACGGACGACCGTCGGTGGTAAAGCCCAGCAGGACGTTCTCAATGCGGCGGCGCAGGTCGTCAAAGTCCTTTGACAAACACAGAATGGCCATGATTTCAGAGGCCGGAGTAATGTCGAATCCCGACTCCTTGACTACGCCGTTGGTCTTGGCGCCCAGGCCGGTGACGATGTAGCGCAGCGTGCGGTCGTTGACGTCGAGTACACGCTTCCACAACACTTCCTTCAGCGCAAAGCCGTCGTCCTGATGCTGGTAGATGTAGTTGTCGAGCAGGGCCGAAATCATGTTGTGGGCTGAGGTGATGGCATGAAAGTCACCCGTAAAGTGCAGGTTGATTTTATCCATCGGCAGCACCTGGGCATAACCGCCTCCGGCTGCGCCGCCCTTCATGCCGAAACACGGGCCCAGCGAGGGTTCGCGCAGGGCTACTACGGCTTTCTTGCCGATGCGGTTCATACCGAGGGCCAGGCCCACCGATACGGTAGTTTTGCCGATACCGGCTTTGGTCGGCGTAATGGCCGTTACCAGAATCAGGTGATTCTGCTTGACCTTCTGCTCGTCAATCAGCTCAATGGGCAGCTTGGCGATGTGGCGGCCGTAATGTTCCAGTTGGTTACTCGGGATGCCTATTTTTTCGGCAATCTCGTCAATGGGGCGCAGCTCGATGCTACGGGCAATTTCAATGTCTGATAACATGTGTATATAAGTGATTAAGTAATAATAATTTGCAGTTTGTGAGTGTAAAAGTACCATTATTTTGGCAGACCGTGGGGCAGTTTCCTCAAAAATCGGTCTTTCGTTTGTTTTTTTTATATCCTTGGCCGTCAAAAAGATATCTTTCGAGGGGATAATTTTAAGTCGGGCAGCCGGTAGTTTTTTGTTGAAGGATGGAATTGGTATGCCTCTCCCAAGGTGCAGTCCGTGATTTTTTTGTAATTTTGCGCTCACAAAAAAACTCCGGATTTTCATAGCATGACTGGAGTGTGATACATATAATATTTTATATAGCATAACGAAAGAAAACCAATTTATGGGAGGATTTTTTGGTACCATAGGCAGAAAAAGTTGTGTAGCCGATTTGTTTTATGGAACGGACTACAATTCGCATACCGGCACACGCCGCGGCGGTATGGCTACATACGATCACGAAACCGGTTTTAAAAGAGTGATTCATAGTTTGGAGAGTACATACTTTCGCACTAAGTTTGAACCGGAACTTGACAGATTCAAGGGAAATGCCGGAATCGGTATTATCAGTGACACGGACGCGCAGCCTATTGTCGTGAATTGTCATTTGGGAAGGTTCGCGATTGTTACGGTAGCTAAGATTGCGAATCTGGAAGAGTTGACCCGCAATTTGCTGGATGAAGGAATGCATTTTTCTGAACTCTCGCAGGGCAGCACGAACCAGACAGAACTGGTGGCCTTGCTCATCACGCAGGGTAAGAATTTTACCGATGGTATTGAAAATGCCTTCCGCCAGATTAAAGGTTCCTGCTCCATGCTTTTGCTGACCGAGGACGGTATCATTGCAGCCCGCGACTTTTTGGGACGTACTCCCATTGTGTTGGGTAAAAAAGACGGCGCTTGGGCTGCCACCAGTGAGTCGTCGGCATTTCCCAACCTCGATTATCAGGTTGACCGTTTCCTCGGTCCGGGTGAGATTGTGCGCTTGCGGGCAGAGGGCGTGGAACAGATGCGTGCTCCCGAAAAGCGGATGCAGATTTGTTCGTTCCTTTGGGTGTACTATGGCTTCCCGACATCAACCTACGAGAACCGTAACGTAGAGCAGGTCCGTTTTGAGGAAGGACGTCTTATGGCCGACAGCGATCATGATACCGAGGTAGACTGCGTGTGCGGTATTCCTGATTCCGGCGTAGGCATGGCTTTGGGATATGCAGCCGGACGCGGTATTTCCTATCAGCGGGCAATTTCCAAATATACACCGACGTGGCCGCGCAGTTTCACTCCGAGCAACCAGAGTATGCGTTCGCTTGTGGCCAAGATGAAACTGATTCCCAACAAGGCTATGCTTGACGGCAAGCGGGTGCTGTTCTGTGACGACAGCATTGTTCGTGGCACACAGTTGCGCGATAATGTAGGTATCTTGTATGATTGCGGTTGCAAGGAAGTACATATGCGTATTGCCTGTCCGCCGCTTATTTACAGTTGTCCTTTTATCGGTTTTACTTCGTCAAAGAGTGCATTGGAACTCATTACCCGCCGCATTATTAAAGATTTGGAGGGAGACGAAAACAAAAACCTGGAAAAATATGCAACAACCGACTCGCCTGAATATAAGCAGATGGTGGAAATCATCCGAAAGCGGCTTAATCTGACGTCGTTGCGCTTTAATCGGCTTGAAGACCTCGTAAAGGCCATCGGACTGCCTAAATGTCAACTTTGTACGCACTGTTTTGACGGAAGCAGCTATTTCAAATAACCGCTTGCGGCCATGAAATATTCTATGCTGAACCTAATGTATCATAATAAAGTCCTGCTGCCGCTTGTATGGCTGGCAGGACTTCTTTTTTGCGCCTGTCAGCCTACGGGCAGCCGTCGGCATACGGCTGTAACTGAAGGAGATACCCTTTATCCCCGTTATGCCAGTCTGTTGCGCTACATCGAAGGGCCCGGATGGGAAGTGGCTGAGGTGCTCGACCCCTGGAATCAGGGAAAAGTGCTGCAACGGTATGTGCTTGTGCCTCGTGAAGACAGTTTGCCCGAAGTCTTGCCTGAAGGAGTGCTGGTACGGGTTCCGATGCAGCGGGCTGTGGTATTTTCGGCCGTATATGCCTCTTTGCTGGCCGATTGTGGACGGCTCTCGCAGGTTTGTGGAATGACCGATGTGAACTATGTGCTTGCGCCTGCAGTATGCCGGAGTATCAGAAGCGGACATATCCGTGATTTGGGTTCTGCCATGTCGCCCGATGTAGAGCGGATTTTAAGCGTACAGCCCGATGGCGTGTTGGTGTCGGCTTATGAGCAGTCGGATTACGGTGCTTTGGCACGTACTTCGGTGCCTTTGATTGTCTGTGCGGACTATATGGAAAATACGGCTCTCGGCCGGGCTGAATGGGCTTCGTTCTTCGGGCGTCTTTTTGGCTGCAGAGATGTTACAGACAGCTTGTTCAGACAAGTGGAAGCAGCCTATAAGCGGCTTCAGAAAGCGGCGAAAGGTGTATCATACCGGCCGTCGGTGCTTCATGACAAGAAAGACGGGGCAACCTGGTTCGTGCCCGGTCGGAAAAGCACGGTAGGGCAGATGCTGACGGATGCCGGGGGACGTTATGTCTATCCAGACAATGAAAAGAGCGGTTCGTTAGCTTTGGATTTTGAAGGTGTGTATGCCTGTGCAGCGGATGCAGACGTATGGGTCGTGAAGTATGGAGCGCCTGTCGATTTGACACGCTCTTCGCTGGTGGCTGATTACCCGCCATACAATCGCTTTACGGCTTGGAAAAAAGGACAGATATACGGTTGTAATACGCTGAAGGTGCCCTATTATGACGAAACGCCTTTTCATCCGGAGCGTTTGTTGACCGACTGGATTAAAATGCTTCATCCGGAAGTGTTGCCACAATATCAGTTGAGGTATTTCAAACCAATGGCGTTATGAAAACGAAGTTTTGTCTGCTCGCATTGTTCTTATTGCTGGTCTTTTCATTGCTGGGCAATTTGTTTGTAGGCAGTATGCCGGTTCCGGCAGAGCAGGTGTTTCGGTTGCTGGCCGGAGGGACTGATGTGGATGCCGGGGTCCGCTTTGTTGTGCTGGAGTCGCGTCTCCCGCAAGTGCTGACGGCCGCTTGTGCCGGTGCGGCGCTGGCCATGTCAGGATTGATGCTTCAGACGTTTTTTGGCAATGCCTTGGCTGATCCTTCAATTTTGGGCGTGCATTCCGGAGCCAGTCTGGGGGTGGCTTTTGTCATGCTGTGGATGGGAGGCGGAGTGGCCCTGACGTCCAACCTTGCGCTGACGGGCATGCTGGTGGTGATGCTGGCTGCTTTTGCAGGTGCTGTGGCGGCTTTGCTGGTGTTGCTCGTATGCAGCATGTGGCTGCACAACAGGCTGCTCCTGCTGATTGTGGGGATTATGATGGGGTATGCCGCCTCGTCTGTGGTGACGTTGCTGAATTTTTCGGCTTCGGCTCAGAATATACATTCTTATGTATTGTGGGGAATGGGCGATTTCAGCAGTGTTACGTTCAATCGTTTGCCTTTGTTGCTGGTGCCCCTAGGATTGTGTATGGCTGGTTTCCTGCTGGCCAAGCCGCTCAATGTCCTGTTGCTGGGTGAGCGGTATGCGGTTAATGCTGGCCTTAACATGCAGGTGTTTAAGTGGCAGGTGCTGCTGCTTACGGGAGGCCTGTCGGCAGTAGTTACGGCTTTGTGCGGCCCAATAGCTTTTGTGGGGCTGGTTGTGCCTCATTTGACTAAATGGCTGTTTCATACGTCCGACCACCGCATCCTTCTGCCCGCGTGTGTGCTTGGCGGAGCATTTATCCTGACGTTGGCTCACGGTGTTTGTCGCATGTTTCCGGAAACTTTGCCCATTAACAGTGTGATGCCCATCGTGGGCATTCCGGTTGTAGGTTGGGTGGTGTTCAGGCGTCGTTTGTCTTGATGTGCTTGGGGATGATGTTGGGATATTTTTCCAGAAAATCATTGATGACCTGCAGGCCTTTGGCTGTGGCGCATCCCCGAAACAGGGTGACGACAACATAATAGAAAATCTCTTTGATGTCGTATTTGCTGTCCAGATGTTTTTCAAACGTGTTTTCGAGTTGCAGATGCAGCAAATCAAGAATCAGGTCAAAGCGTACGTCGCTTCGGAACAATCCCTGAGCCTTTCCCTTTTCTAAAAATTTTACGGCTTCGGTCCGGTTCTGCTCAATATGTTTGTTCTTGAGTTCAATGAAACGCGGATATTTTTGCAAGTCCCGGTAGAATTCGGGCGAGGTTTGGTTGAAGGCTTCAATTGAACTGACCATTTCCATGAAAACACGTTCCAATACGTTGCCGGCCTGGCGGTTAAGCTCTTTTTGCCGTTCCATTTCCTGCATGTGTTTGCAGGTGATGCATTCGTATATCAGTTCTTTCTTGTCTTCAAATACCTCGTAGAGCGTGCGCTTGGAAATGTTCAGGCGTTTGGCTATGTCGTCCATGCGTACAGCCTTGATGCCTTTTTCCTTAAAGGCTTCAAGTGCACTGACCGTGATGCGACGGCGCAGTTCTACCTTGCTGTTTTCAGAATCTTTTGATTGGACCATACCCGTAGGAAGCACATTTATGTTACTTTCCACAAAAAAACGAAAAAACTTAAAGCATAGCAAAAAGTTTTCTGTCTTTTTCTGAGGAAAAATGGAAGCATAAGCTCTGACGGAACCGACAGGGAGAAAAAAGAAAATGTTACGAAGCAACCTGCAGAAAAAAAACCAAAAGCATGTTGCGATTGAGCGCGAAGCTGCCATTTTAATTCATATTAACATGATACGGATAGTAAAAGCGTATAATTTCTGTATATTTGCTCCACTAATCAAACCAAAAGTAGTAAATATGAAAGCAAGTTTGAAAAAAATGCTGATGAGCCTGTTCTTTGTAGGAGCAGCTTTTACGGCAAGTGCCCAGAGCACGCCGCATTCGTTCGGTATTCATTTTGGTGGTTCGACATGGGATTTGGAATATCAATATCATTTCAGCCAGAAAAACTTTTTGGACGTAACGGCAGGAGCCTTTATGTATAACGACGGTTTTAATGCCACGGCCACGTATAACTGGAATATCAAACAGTGGGATCACTGGTGTGACAAGATTTCCTGGAAGTTATGGGGTGGAGTCGGCGGCCAGATCGGATGGACGCAGTGGGATAAATATGACGGAGTTTATCTGGGCCCGATGGCTGATTTGGGCTTCGGATTTACGGGAAAGAATGTGCCGTTTACCTTTGGCGTAGATTATCGTCCGGCCTTCTTGCTTTGTATCGGTAACGAAACGGGAATCCTGACTCCCGGTTTCTATAATCTGGGCCTTACGCTGACCTATCAGTTCTGACGAGGCAGCCAGCACGGTTCTTATTTTTTTTGATATAAGATAGTCGGCACGTTGTGAGAACAAGGTGCCGACTTCTTTTTTCCAGGTGCCGGAAAAATTTTTTTTTGAGCCGGCTTTTTTCGTCGCTCGCCACGCACGACAACGTAAAAACATCGGAAGAGGCAGAAGCGCGCTAAAGTCTTTTCAAGAAAACGGCAGAGATGCTTTTTTTTGACAACTGAATACGTCAAAATGGCGTAAAGAAAACAAAAAGTATGTATAAAGTGCTTTTTTTGTACAGATAGTAACGAAATAAAAAATATTTTTCGGCATAAAAAAATGATTCAATCATTAACTTTGCCTTACTTTAAAAAAGAAGAATCGAAACAAAATATACCATGGTAAAGATAACGAAAGAAGCAGCCTTGCTTTATCACGCTCAGGGAAAACCTGGAAAAATAGAAGTGACTCCCACCAAGCCTTATCGTACACAGACCGACCTTTCGCTGGCTTATTCGCCCGGCGTGGCCGAACCCTGTCTGGAGATTCAGAAGAATCAGGAAGACGTATATAAATATACGAACAAGGGTAATTTGGTTGCCGTTATTTCTAACGGAACAGCCGTGTTGGGCTTGGGCGACATAGGAGCCATGTCAGGCAAACCGGTGATGGAAGGAAAGAGCCTGCTCTTTAAGATTTACGCCGGGGTTGATGCCTTTGACATCGAGGTGAACGAAAAAGATCCTGAAAAATTCATTCAGGCAGTCAAGGCCATAGCTCCGACTTTTGGCGGTATCAATCTGGAAGACATCAAGGCACCGGAGTGTTTTGAAATAGAACGCCGCCTGAAGGAGGAACTGGACATCCCCGTCATGCATGACGACCAGCACGGCACGGCCATCATATCGGCAGCCGGACTGCTGAATGCTCTTGAGGTAGCCGGAAAGAAAATTGAAGAAGCACGCTTCGTGGTCAACGGTGCCGGAGCCGCAGCCATTTCCTGCACCCGTCTTTACTGCTCTTTCGGCGCGCGTCGCGAAAACATTGTCATGCTCGACTCCAAAGGCGTCATTACGGCCGACCGCCCCAACCTGACGGAGCAGAAACGCGAATTTGCCACCTCGCGCACGGACGTGCATACGCTGGAAGAAGCCGTTCGGGGTGCCGACGTTTTTGTAGGCCTTTCCAAAGGCAACGTGCTGACAAAGGATATGGTACGCTCCATGGCCGAAAAGCCCATTATCTTTGCGCTGGCCAATCCCGTACCCGAAATTTCGTATGAGGACGCCAAGGAGGCTCGTCCCGACGTACTGATGAGTACGGGTCGCACCGACTATCCGAATCAGATTAACAACGTAATCGGTTTCCCCTATATATTCCGCGGCGCACTCGATACCGCAGCCAAGGCCATCAATGAGGAAATGAAGCTGGCTGCCGCCCGCGCCATTGCCGACCTGGCCAAGCGCCCTGTGCCCGACATTGTCAACCGTGCCTACCACGTGCGCAGTTTTACGTTCGGACCGGATTATTTTATTCCGAAACCCGTAGATCCCCGTCTGATTACCGAAGTGTCCATGGCTGTGGCCAAAGCCGCCATGGAGAGTGGCGTGGCCCGTCGGCGCATCACCGACTGGAAGGCCTATCGCCAGCATTTGCGTGAACTGATGGGGCAGGAAAGCAAATTCGTACAGAATCTTTACGATACCGCCCGCCTGGAGCCGAAACGCGTGGTCTTTGCCGAAGGAACACACCCCAAAATGCTTGAAGCCGCCGTGCAGGCCAAGGAGGAGGGCATCTGCCATCCTATTTTGCTGGGTAATCGTGAGACTATCCGCAATATGGCAGCCGATATGAAGTTGAATCTGGAAAACGTTGAGGTAATCGACCTGCGTGCCGACGATCAGCAGGAGCGCCGTATGCATTATGCCGAAATCCTGGCCCAAAAGCGCCAGCGTGAGGGATACACGCTTCAGGAAGCTACCGACAAGCTGTATGAGCGTAATTATTTCGGAATGATGATGGTGGAAACGGGCGATGCCGATGCCTTTATAACCGGACTTTATACCAAATATTCAAATACCATCAAAGTGGCCAAGGACGTCATTGGTATTCGCAAAGGGTATAACCATTTCGGCACCATGCATCTGATTCATTCAAAGAAAGGCGTGCTGTTTTTAGCCGATACGCTGATCAACCGGCATCCGGATACGGAAACAATGGTAGATATAGCCAAGTTGAGTGCATCAACGGTACGTTTCTTCAACCGTACTCCGGTCATGGCCATGCTTTCATATTCCAATTTCGGGTCAGACAAAGTGGGCAGTCCCGCTTCTATCCATGAAGCAGTGGCCAAAATGCAGGAATCATATCCTGACTTGGCTATTGACGGTGAGATGCAGGTTAACTTTGCGCTTGACAGAGATCTGCGTGACGAGAAATATCCGTTTACCCGTCTTAAAGGTTTGGACGTCAACACCTTGGTGTTCCCCAACTTGAGTTCGGCCAACTCGTCGTATAAGATGATCAAGAGCATGGTGGACGATGCTGAAGTTATCGGCCCGATTCAGATGGGACTGAACAAACCTATTCATTTCACCGACTTCGAGTGCTCCGTACGGGATATCGTCAACATTACAGCCGTAGCCGTATTGGATGCCATCGTACAGGAGAAAAAGGAAAACAATAATTAAAGAAAAACGCCCGGCAACGCTTGTCCTGCCGGGATAGATATCCAGACGATAAAAGACGAATCATACTCAACACTTAAATATGCGCGGGTATAGCTGAATTCTGCAAAAAATGAGAGCGGAGCGGCTGTACCCGCGCATTTTCATGAAACAACTATTAAAAAGTATGTCATCTTTGGTCTTATTTAAAATAAGTTGTACTTTTGCATATTAAAATTATAAACTACAAAAACTTTCTCGAGTAATGCGGAAACTTGGTTTTTTGGGAATCCTGATAATGGTGATTTCATTTACTTCTTGTGTATCCAATAAAGATATGACGTATCTGCAAGGCGTGGAGCAGCAGTATGCCCAATATCGTGACATGACCACCACTTATAGTTTGAAAATCGGTGCAGACGACCAGTTGGCTATTTCAATTACGAGTCGTGACAACAAGCTGATTAGTATTTTCAACAATCAGACTCTGATTGGTTCGGGTGTAGGTTCACAGGCCAGTACGCAGAACACACAGGCCGGAGTATCTTATTTTACGGTAGACAAGGATGGTTATATCCGATTCCCGATATTCGGTAAGATCAAGGCGGCCGGTTATTCAGTCGATGAATTGTCGGACATGCTGGCCCAGCGTATACGTCAGGAAGGATACATACAGGATGCCATTGTAACAACGCGTATTATAAACTACCGTGTAACGGTGTTGGGAGCCGTTAAGAATCCGGGCGTTGTGCAGAATACTACGGGAGAGCGCATGACCATTCTGGAAATTTTGGGAAAGGCCGGCGATTTGACCAATGTGGCCTTCAGAAAGAATGTAAAGGTCATTCGTGAGCAGGACGGCCAGCGCATAAGCTATACGATAGACTTGACTGACCCCTCCAGTGTGTTTAATTCTCCTGCTTATTTCGTAAAACAGAATGACCTGATTTATGTAGAGGCCAACAAGTCGGAGCGTGTTAAGGGTAGTACGGGCTATACCTATCTCTCGGTAGTAGGTTCGTTTGTAAGTATCGTGGCTTCAGTCGCTTCGTTAATCATTTCACTAACTCGATAATTTTTTATATTGCGGATATGGCGAATAATACAGTTTCTTCAACGGTGAATCAAGCGGAACTAAAGGAAGAAAGCATTAATTTTCAGCAAATTATTGGAATCTGCATAGTTATTCTGCAGAAACATTGGATGTGGTTCTTAACCTCGGTCGTACTATTCGTGGTTCTGGCATTTGTATATTCAAGAACCCAGCCTCAGGTTTATCAGCGTACGGCCGTATTGAAAATAGAAGACAACAACGACAGCGGCAGTATGGGCCGGGCCGGCAGGGGCGCAAACATGTTGCTGGAACTGAATGGCGTTTCGGTAGGAAACAGCCTGCAGGATGAAACTTTTATCTTGCAGTCATACCGTCTGATGGAAAGGGTGGTTTCGCGTTTGGGGCTTGACGTATCGTATGATACGAAAGACGGTTTGCGTCCTATTTCATTGTTTAGCATCCGTCCTTTTAATGTAGTTTTTCAGGCTCCATTTTCCAAGGCTTTGGCCTTTGATGTCAAGATTCTTGATGAAAACAGCTTTGAATTGAAAAATCTTCAGTTTGAGGATTTTGATTCGGAATTTAATTATAAGGGAACCTTTGGGCGTCCGTTCAGTACTCCTGTCGGTAAAATCGTATTGAACAAGAATTCGCAGTATATCAGTGAATTTGTAGGAAAGAAAATAAGCATTACCCGAATCAGCGTAAAGGATGCCGCAAAAATTTACGTGAAAAGGATTTCCGCTACTCCGGTTGACAAACAGTCTTCATTAATTCAGTTGGTTTGTCAGGATGTCAATAAGAAGCGGGCAGAAGTATTGCTTTCTACGTTGCTTGACGTGTATCGTGAGGATATTATCGAGAGCAAGAACCGCGTGGCTGAGAATACCTCAAAGTTTATCGAAGAACGTATCGGACTGATTGAGCAGGATTTGATTAAGGTTGAAGGCTCGTTGGCCCGTTTTAAGGAAAAATACAATATCGTCGACTTTCAGAAGAGTGCTGACGCCTTTTTGGAGCAGCAGGGTACGGCACGCAATCTTGCGCTTGATTATGAAACCCAGTTGAGCGTGGCACGCTATCTGGAATCATATTTACACAGCAAAAGCAAGGACGATGAATTCATTCCGATGTTGGATTTGGGAGATGCTGGAATACAGCAGGAAATTTCAGCTTATAATGATATATTGATTGAAAAGAAAAACCTGGAGCAGAATTCTACCAATTCTCCCGTTATCCGAGATATGAATGAGGCTTTGAAAGCCAAGCGAGCTTCAATTCTGGCCGGTGTGCGCAGTTACGTGAATTCAGTTAGCCTGAAAGCACAAAAGGCCCGGACCAACGAAAATGTACTTAACAGCGCCATGAGCGAGGTGCCTCAGAAAGAGCGGCAGGCCAATGACATCCAGCGTCAGCAAATTCTGAAGGAAAATCTTTACAATTATCTTTTGAACAAGCGCGAGGAAGTAGCACTCCAGTTGGCTATCAACGAAGCCAATATCCGCGTGGTTGAACCTCCTTATGGAAACAATCGCCCAATAGCTCCCCGCACGATGATATTTGTGCTGGTCGGTTTCGTTATAGGTTTGGCTTTGCCCAGTGCATATTTCGGAATGCTTTATTCAATGGATACGGCGTTACGCTCGCGCAAGGAAGTGGAAGACGCTATGAGTTTGCCTATTGTAGGTGAAATTCCACGTTGGGAAATGAGTGAGCGCAGCATGCGAGACGGCATCAAAAATCTTATCGCAACGGATCAGAATAATAATTCAGTGGCTGAGGCTTTCCGTCTTTTGCGCTATAATTTGAATTTTATGGTCGGCAAAAAGGACAGTAAGCACGTAATTATGCTGACCTCTTCGTCGCCTTCACAAGGTAAGACATTTGTGTCGCGTAATTTGTCGCATATCTTGGCACAGGCCCGCAAACGTGTCGTACTGATTGATGCCGATATTCGTAAAGGTACGCAGAGTTCTTTGCTTGGACATGGGCAGGGCTTGACGGCATATTTAAATAACGATACTGATTCGTATGAGGATTTGCTGATTCGTGACAAAACAGACTTTGATTTTATTCCTTCTGGAATTATTCCGCCCAATCCGGCTGAACTTTTGATGAACAGCCGTTTGGAAGAGTTGATTGGAAAACTCAAGGAAGTTTACGATTATATTGTAATAGATACGACTCCGGCATTTCAAGTGGCAGATGCTGCTATTGTGAGCAGAGTAGCTGATGTGACGCTTTTCGTAATGCGAATCGGAGTAGAAGACAAACGTATCATGCCAGAAGTTGAGAAATTGCAGACTTCAGGTAAGATTAAAAATATGTGCATCGTTCTTAATGGCTGCCGCATGCATAATGGTTATGGATACGGTTACGGTTATGGCTATGGGTATGGCTACGGTTATGGCTATGGCCGGCAGTCTCAAAAGAAATAGATGTTCATGAAGTAAGATAAAACCATAAGACGGCGGCGGAGGGGAACGAAACTTTCACCGCCGTCTGTATTTTGTAAACAGCCCACCTTTTATTAGTATGTATCAATCAAAAACCGACAATTATCACCTCCTGACTGAAGCTCCCGTAGGGCGGGTCATTTTGCATTTGGCTCTGCCGACCATGTTGAGTATGTTGGTTACGTCGATTTATAATCTGACAGACACGTGGTTTGTAGGACGTATCAGCACGCAGGCTACTGCCGCTATTGGTGTGGCTTTCCCCGTAATGTCGGTTATCCAGGCCATAGGTTTCTTTTTTGGTCATGGTTCGGGCAATTATATTTCCCGTCGTCTTGGTGCGCGTGATACGGCTAATGCCGGGGCTATGGCCACGACGGGCTTTGTTTACGCATTTGTGACGGGGCTTGTTGTGGCTTGTGTGGGACTTCTGTTTTTGAAGCCGCTTTGTCTGGCGTTGGGGTCTACTCCAACCATTTTACCTTACAGTCTGCAATATGTAGGAATTATTTTGTGGGGAGCACCCTTTATGACGGCTTCGCTGGTACTGAACAATCAGATGCGTTTTCAGGGAAATGCCGCGTATGCCATGGTAGGGGTTGTCAGTGGTGCGGTGCTTAATGTGTTGCTTGCCCCTTTGTTTATTTTCGTCTTGAATATGGGGGTGAAGGGAGCCGCCGTGGCTACGGTCGTTTGTCAGTTGTTCAGCTTTTGTCTGTTGGTCTATATGGATGGTCGTGGCAACAATTTGCGGATTCATCCGCGCCGGTTTCGCCTTAATGTATCCTTGCTTAAGGAAATTGTACGTGGTGGCACTCCGTCGCTCAGCCGTCAGGGGTTGGCCTGCCTGTCAACGATGTTGCTGAATCTTGTGGCCGGTCGTTATGGTGATGCCGCCATTGCCGGAATGAGCATTGTTACTCGGCTGAGTTTCCTGATTTTTGCTCTTTTGTTGGGATTCGGGCAAGGCTTCCAGCCGGTATGTGGCTTTAATTTCGGAGCCGGGCTTTATCGGCGGGTAATCAGTGGCTTTTGGCTGTGTGTACGTCTCGGAACGCTCTTCCTGTCCGTATGTGCATTGCTGGGCTTTATATGGGCGCCGGAAATTGTGCATTTGTTTCGTCATGACCCTGCAGTGGTGGAAGTCGGGGCCAATGCGTTGCGGTGGCAGCTGGTTGTGTTTCCATGCATTGCATTTTGCACCATCAGCAACATGACGCTGCAAACCGTACGTTACAGTGCCCGTGCTACGTTGTTGGCTTCATCCCGTCAGGGGTTGTTTTTCCTTCCGGCCTTGTTTATATTGCCTCATTTTTTCGGCCTGTCCGGATTGGAGGCCTGTCAGGCCGTGGCCGATTTTCTTACCTTTTTACTGGCGTTGCCGCTGATGCTTAGTGTCATCGGAAAATGGAAAAAAATAGCTGATCGAAAAACCGGGGTCGCAACCGCAGGTTGATTGTTCGCGGCAGATGGAAACAGGGACTTTTTATTTGTCTTTTATCACACTAAAAAAGATTAAAGGCGCATGGTGGCCTTTGTGCCGCATTTAATTTTCCGCTATCTTTGTATCATCGTTAAGTGGCATGCTTTCGGCATGCGAAAAAATTGAAAAATATGAAGGTTATAAGTCATATCATTTTAGTTGTTTCGTGTTGCTTTTGCTGTGTCCTGAATTTAAAAGCCCAGGTGGAGCAGGCGTCTGATTCGGTCATTACTCCCTGGGACAGGGCCGTAGCCTTGCCCGACACTGCACATCAGACGCTGGACGGGCCAGATTCCGCAGCTGACGGACTGGATGCTGTCGGCTTCCTGATGAATGTGCCGGGCAGCCTGGATCAGTGGGACTATATGCCTTTGCATCGGGGGCTCAATGCCCAGTTTGGCATGAGTGTATCCGCAGCATGGGGCAAACATGCGCCGCGTGGCGTAGGTTTCGGGCAGCACCTTAATTTAATGTATGTGGCTCCGCTTACGTCGCGCTTGAGCATTGCGGCCGGTCTTTCTGCCGACAATCTTACGTGGGGAGGCGACCGCCTGACTTCACTCAGCCTGATGGGCGCTGCCAGCTACCGGCTGACCGACCGCATCAATGTTTTTGCCTATGGTGCCAAACGTTTGTTGCCGCAGCGTGAGGTAAGAGGTCTGGCGGCTCCTTATTTCTACGACCGCAATCCCGACTACGTATATGGCGGAGGTTTCGATTTTAAACTGGGCGAGCACAGCTGGCTGCAAATCAGCGTAGAGTCGCGAAAGGACAGTTATCCGGCACCACCGCCTCCACCTCACCATTTTGAACGTCGATAAGAAGTTTCATGAAGAATGCCATACAACATCTTTTGCAGCAGCGTGCGTTGCTGCAAAAGGAATATGCTTATGAAAAAGCCACGTTTCAGCGCGAAACTGAAGTTATGGGTATTGGCCGCAAAATAAAGCGCGGCCAATGTTGGTTTCCGGTCAGTTTCGGAAGGGCTTACTACAATTCCCTGAACCAGTTTGTCATTGAAGTGCTGCGCAGTGCCGGCGAGGAGGACGTGACGCACAATTTTGAGTATGGCCGTCCGGTATGCTTTTTCAGTCGTGACGCACAAGGGGCACTGACTTATTTTAATTTTGTGGCTACGGTGAGCTATGCGGCTGCCGACAGCATGGTGGTCAGTCTGCCCGGTGGCACAACGCAGGCCGACCAGTTGAGGGCGTCCAGTTTTGTGGGCGTCCAGCTTTATTTTGACGAAACTACCTACCGTCTCATGTTCAGTGCGCTCGACAAGGCGATTTCTGCCCGCGACGGTCGGCTGGCCGTTTTGCGTGACATTTTCTACGGGCCTCAGGAGCCGGCCCGGTCGGCTGTACCGCCCGTCAGTCTGCCCTGGCTTAACGCCGTGCAGCAGAAAGCCGTCAACAATGCCCTCTGCGCCCGCGATGTGGCCATTGTGCATGGCCCTCCCGGCACGGGCAAGACCACCACACTCGTTGAGGCCGTCTATGAGGTTTTGCGACGCGAGCCGCAGGTGCTGGTGTGTGCGCAGAGCAACATGGCTGTCGACTGGATTTCGGAAAAACTGGCCGAGCGCGGGCTTTCCGTACTGCGTATCGGCAATCCTGCCCGCATCACCGACAAGATGTTTGCCCATTGTTACGAGCAGCAGTTTGCGGCCCATCCTGATTATCCCAAACTTTGGGCCATACGCCGCGAGGTGCGCAGCCTGTATGCCTCACGCGGACATGGCGGCGAGCGCCTGCATCAGAAAATAGCCCGTCTCAAGGAGCGGGCGGCAGCCCTGGAGCTTGACATACGACAGACTCTTTTTGCCAATGCCCGCGTGGTAGCTTCTACGCTGGCCGGAGCGGCCAGCAGTCTTATGACGGGGCAGCACTTCCATACCCTTTTTATTGACGAGGCGGCACAGGCTCTTGAGGCTGCCTGCTGGATAGCCCTGCAGCGGGCCGACCGCGTCATCATGGCCGGCGACCACTGCCAGTTGCCGCCCACGGTACTCTCGCCCGAGGCCCTGCAGGGCGGACTGGGCGAAACGCTCATGGAGCACGTGGCGCGTAAGCATCCGGCCTGTGTCACGCTGCTTACCACGCAATACCGCATGAACCACATCCTGATGCAGTTCTCGTCCGACTGGTTCTATGGCGGGCAGGTGCAGTCGGCTCCCGAGGTTTCAGGGCGCAGTCTGCTCGATTTTGACGTCCCTCTGGTGTGGATTGATGCTGCTGAACAGACGGCCGAAACGACCGACGACCTGCCGGCCGCTCCCGTGGGCGAAGAATTGGTGGGCGGAAGCTACGGCCGCATCAACCGGGCCGAGGCCAGGCTGACCATCGACACCCTGAAGCGCTACATTGAGCGTATCGGGCGGCAACGCTTTCTGGATGAGCGCCTCGATGTGGGCATCATTTCGCCCTATCGCGTGCAGGTGCAGGAGCTGCGGCGCCTGGTGCGCGCCGACGCTGCGCTCAAACCTTTCCGCTCGCTGATTACGGTAAACACCGTCGACGGCTTTCAGGGGCAGGAGCGCGACATCATCATGGTGAGCCTGGTGCGTGCCAACAGTCAGGGGCAGATTGGTTTCCTGCGTGATTTGCGACGTATGAACGTGGCCATGACGCGGGCGCGCCACAAACTTTTCGTTCTGGGCGACGTGGCAACCCTGACGCGCCACCGCTTCTACCGGGCGCTCCACGAATACAGCGAGCAGCTCAAGGAAGGGAGCTTTCCTGATTCATAAATAACGTGAGTGTGATGTAATCAAAAAAATAGAAAGTTGTCCGTCATTGACGAAATTTACGTCAATGACGGACATTCTTCTCAAAAATGCAGTATGCAGTGATGAAAAAAGTTGGCTATAAAATTGCTGAATGACCAATGCCTGGAGTATTCTATCTGTGCAATGCACTTTTCATTGCAGGATGAATATTCCAAATCTGCTGTAATTTTCTGTTTGCAAAATCCTGTTTGATTTTGTTGTTTCTGTTTGACCAGAGTGCACTTTTCTCGTATGTCTGTTGTAAACGGTGATGGCCTTTTTTTCTTTTTCTCCCGACCGATATGTCCAGACGTAGTATTGGAGGTATTGTATACAAACGTTTTTTTGAGATAAAGTGCTTGGCGCCTTTGGCGGTTTTAGAGAAAGTCCGTATATTTGAAAATGGATAGGAGTACAAGTGCCGTGCGTATGAAATATGGCATAAGTAATGCAAAACAGAATTTGTAAACAAGGCATACGCAATGTCGGTCCCCATCTTTTCTTATTTTGTGTTCCTTCCAATATGAGAGAAAGCTACTTGATTTCGTCCGTGAGGTAGCGGACATGTATTGAAAAATTAGTTTGTTATTAAAATGAAACGTTTAAAAATCATTTGCTTTTATTTTGCGTTTGTCATTGCATTATGTGCGCAAAATGGCGTTCTTGTTTTTCCATCAACGAACCACAATTTTGGCTTAATCGACACAAAGACACATGGCAATGTAATTACATGTTCATTTCCGTTTGTAAATCAAGGAAGTGACGCGGTTACAATCAGTAAGGTTATTATATCAACCAGCAAAATCCAAGTTGATTATCCTGACTCACCCATACAGCCAAATGGGAAGGGCGTTATTACAGTAAAGTATGACCTTAGTTCGGATATATCATCCATGCTACGTTATAGCCAGCCAACGAAACCTTTTAGAAAAGTAATAACCATCTTGTCAAATTCAAAACAACGGAACAATCGTATTTTTATCAGCGGAAGCATAAAAGCTAATTTGCCGGAAGAACAGATGGTAAAAGAAAAAGATGGATTTATTTGGTATAGGACGTTCAGAAACGGCAAATTTGGCGTAAAAGACATTAATGGGAAGGAAATTATTCCTGCTGAATATGAAAAAATCTCCTATTATTATCATAAAGGAGATTATATTGCAAAAGGGTTTAAGGTTATTGGTAATAACTATTGTGAGGGATTTTACAGTATCACAGGAAAAAATGTTATAGATATTTCTCGTGGATACAAGTTTGTCTATAAAATTAACAGTAAACAATTCGGTACGTATTATGCATTTAAAAAAGATGGTGTTGCCGGATTCTGTAATGTTAATGGTAAAGAGGTAATACGATTTCCTTTTTCGTACAGTGGAAAGAACAGCTTGATACCATGCTATAATGGTGGAAAATTTTATGTTAAATATCTTATTACAATGAAAGATGATTTTGATTTGGATTACTTATATAGAACCGGTGAAACAGATTCGAATATGGGAAGTGGAATAATAGATGGAAATGGCAACACTATTGTAGATTTGGTTAAAGGATTCATTACTCTGAATAAAGAAACGTCATTTTTTGAATATTATGATGATAAGGAGAATAGAACAATTAGTTGTGGAAAATTATCTGATATAAAGACAACCAAAAATCCATTAGCAACTAATTTAGTAGAGCTACATTAACAACGTTTAAAAGGAAATAGGGCAATAAGAGTTCTGTAATTGGAAACCCCTTTATACTGGAATCGGTGAACGCATTGGGGGGAGTAATTACGGCAAAAGATGGCAAAGATTCTGTTAGCTACAAATTTCACCATTCCTCCCTCTATCGTTTGAAACCTGAGCGAAATATCTTATATGTGATTCCTATATAAAATCAGAAAACTGTAGGCTGCGATAGCCCACAAAAAGTTGGTTATAAAGTTGCAGAATGATCAATTTGACAAACAAAAGAAATGATGAATACATCCGATTGTTCACAGGCAGCCGAGGTGCTGCGTTTTCTGGAGGCCATTGCGCAGCATAACGACCGCGAATGGTTTGCCGCCCACCGTGAGTGGTATGAGCAGGCCAGAGATTCGTTCAGCCAGATGGTTGAGGCGCTTCTGCTGCGTCTGACCGAACTTGACGAGGGCGTCAGCTGGCTCACGGTGGCCGACTGTACGTACCGCTTTTATCGTGACACACGTTTTTCGCCCGACAAGGCACCCTATAAGCGCCACTTCGGTGCCTACTGCAACAGCCGCGGACGCAAGTCCATTCATGGCGGGTACTACATTCACCTGCAGCCGGGCCACTGTATGGTGGCCGGAGGTGCCTGGTGTCTGCCGCCGGCAGTGCTCAAGGCCGTACGTGAGGACATCGTGTTGCGCATCGACGAGTTCCGCAGTATTGTCGAGGAGCCACGTTTCCGTGCCCTTTATCCCGAAATCGGCGATACGGCGCTGAAAACCCTGCCTAAGGGTTTTGACCGTCAGTTTCCTTTTCCGCAGTATTTGCGCCCCAAGGACTATTCCGTGGCCCACTTTGTAGACGATGGTTTCTATTGTTCAGCCGACTGGCTTGACCGTACCATGGACTGTTTTGCCGTGATGAAGCCCTATCTGGACTTTATTAACGAAACCATTGACGACTACATTTAGAGTTTTTTCCCTGCTTTCTTCCGGCACGGCTTCAGCACCGGCGGCTCGGGGAGGGGAGTTTGGAAAATCAAAGTGGCTAGTCAGCGTAAAAAGGTCGGAACTAAAATCAATTAGTTCCGACCTTTTTACGCTAACCGTGCTGGTGCGCTCTTTCCTGCCTTAATAAAGGAATATGCCGGCCAGACCGCAAAGCAGCAGAATAAAAATGGGGTTAAAACGGAAGTAATGCACACCCAGCAGGGTGGCAACAAACAGAAAGATGCTTGATACGAAATCCCATTTGAGCAAGTAGGGATGGCCAAAGTTCTCCACGTTGAAAAGCAGAATCAGAAAAGCCATCATCATGCCGGCCGTTACCGGTCGCAGCGATTCCATAATGCTTTGGGCCATGGCGTTGGCCTCTTTGTCGGCAAACAGGCGCAGCGTGGGAAACATTAGAACAAACGATACGGTGGCCATGGCTGCCATGGCCGTCAGTACCCCCAGCAGCCCCATGCCGGCTCCCAGTTGCTGGCTGACGCTTCCGTAGCCTACAAAGGCCGCCATGTTGATTTCCGTGGGGCCGGGCAGCATACGGCATAGCGAGAGCAGGTCTGAAAACTGCCCCGGCTGCAGCCATTTGTTGGCTACCACGATACGGTCGTAGAGCAGGGGGATGCTGATGTAGGCCGACCCGATGCCAAAGAATCCGATGAGCAGAAAGTTCCAGAACAGTTGAATCAGTAATCGCATGATGAAGTATGAGCGTTTATGGTTTTAAAATTTCCGAAGGCTGCAGGCGTGGCTGCATTCTTCTTAATCCTTGTCGTTTTCCTGAGGCTTGACAAAGCGGCCGTACAGGTAGGCGCAGCCACCCACAAGCACGATAATGTAGATGGGGGTAATGCGGAATACCACTACGGCCATAATGGTCAGCAGCGGAATCCAGATGTTCGACAGGTTGAGGCGGGCGGCTTTGCCCAGGCGGTAGCAGGGCATGACCATCAGGGCCACAATGGCCGGACGCATGCCGCGCAGAAAGCGCTGAATCCAGGCCGTGTCCTGCAAGTTGAAGTAGAGCATGGCCATCAACGTAAAGAGTATCAGGGGTAGGGCCAGTATGCCCAAGGCCGCCAGTGCAGCTCCGCGCCAGCCGCCCAGACGGTAGCCTACGGCCAGGCTCAGGTTGAGCCCGAACGATCCGGGTATAGATGAGGCCAGTGTGGTCAGGTCGGTCAGTTCTTCGGCGGTAAGCAGGTGGTCGCGGTCAATCAACCGTTTTTCAATTTGCTGCAGCAGGGCATGTCCGCCACCGGTGGCCAGCAGCCCCATCTGAAAGAATCCTTTGAAAATTTCAATTGGCTTTTTCATTACTTTTTTCGTGGAGTTCTTGTTTCAACCTACAAACTTACGGAAAAATGCCGGAATATGCGAATAAAATGTGTTCAGATTGGAGCTGTAAGATATAATTGCATCCATACTAATAAATAAAGGTCGTTGTTGAAAAATATTGAGGTAATATAAAAAACGAACAGACGAACTGACTTTTACCTCAGTACGCCTGTTCATTTAATATATGAATTATGGATTTTGTAACTTATTTTCCCTTGCGTCCGAACAGGGAGAAGTGGACGTAGCGTTTCGGGTTAGCCTTCAGGTCAGTAACCAATGAATCGGCACTGCTGATGGTGGTATTGATGTTGTCATACAGCTTGCGGTCGTTGAGGAGCAGGCCCAGTGTGTTGTCTTTGCTGCTCATGCTGTTGTTGAGGTTGTTGGTGATGTCGGTCATGTTTTTGCTCAACTGGTGTACGCTGGCCAGCGTTTCGTTGACGTTGCGCATGGTTTCCTCCACCGGCACGTTGGCCAGGTGGCCGGACAAAATTTCCATGTTGCTGCCGATGCGGTTGAGCTTGGCCGTCAGTTGCGGAACGTCGTTTTTGAGCAAATGATTGACTGACGCGGTTGTTGTTTTCAGTTGGGCTGTCAGTTCTGCTGCATTGTTGAGCGTTTGCATTAAGGCCGGGTCGCCGGTGATGCGGTTGATGTTGGTCAGTATGGAGTCGAGCTTCGGAATCAGCGCCATTACGGTAGGTGCAGCCTGCTCCAGTTTGTTCATCAGTCCGTTTTTGGGGCCTCCGGGAATGGTATCGCCCGGCTCGAGTGTGTGCAGGGGGTCGGGGCCCAGTACCAGATTCATGACGGCGCCGCCCAGCATCTCTGTGGCCAGTTCAGCCCGTGTGCCGGCTGGCACACGCATTTTGGAGTCCAGTTCCACACCTACGGCAACATTGCCCGGATGGTCGTAGTCGTAAGTTATTTCGCGCACAATACCTACGGCATATCCGTTGGCATATACGGGATTGGATACTGCAAGTCCGGTGATGTCATTAAATTTAATGATGTAAAGGTTGGATTTCTTAAACAGATTGACACCTTTCAGGAAGTTGATGCCAACAAACAGCAGTACGATGGCGACGATGGCCGTCAGTGCGATTTTTATTTCCTTGGTAAAAATTTTATTCATGATGTTGTGTTGTTTTTTCTTTCTGTGTTGAAGAATGGCAGGCGGATGTGCGTACGCTTTGCCGGGGCGTGGGGCACACATCTTTTTGCGTTTATTTTTTCTGGCTCATCTTCCGGGCTTTAATCAGGTCAATGCGTTCTCCGTCAACAAAGGCTACAATGAATGCCTGCGGGAATTTATCCAGAACCTCGCGGCGCTTCTTTAGAATTTCGCTATACTGTGTACTCTCGCCGTAGGTGTATTTTACGAGTCCGTTTTCTTCGTAATAGTCTGTGTCGGTCAGTCCTTTGAACTGTTGACTGCCTGCGCGCAGACGTCGGTTGACTGCAAAAATCTGTACCTTGTAAACCGGCTTCCCATCCGTGTTGATTTCTTTTTTTGCAGAATCTTTCGTGGAGCCTTCTTCTTGGGGCGTTTGGACTTCTCTTGCGGTAGATGAATCGTTGGCTCGTTTGTCATTGCTTACCTTGGGTGATGGCGTGTCTGTTGTTTTGTCGGAATTGACTTTCTTGACGTCATCTTCAGGATTTGAAGGCTTGAACGGCTGAATGATGGTGCGTGGGTTTTCCTGGTCGTTCTTGTAAGCAATGAAGCCTGCGTAGATGCTGGCGCCCATACGGCGGATTCCTTCCTCGCTGTTGAGGAATTGTTCTTCTTCCGGGGTGGAAATAAAGCCCAATTCGGTCAGTACGCTTGGCATTGACGTGTTGCGCAGAACCAGAAAACCGGCTTGATGTACGCCTTTATCGCGGCGGCCTGCATTCTTGACGTAACTTCGCTGGATGCAGCGTGCCAGATTTACGCTTTGTTTCATGTACTGGTCTTGCATGAATTCAAAGATGATGTAGCTTTCGGCCTGATTGGGGTCGAAGTCAGAGTAACGTTGCTTGTAATCCTTTTCATAGAGAATTACGGAGTTCTCACGTTTGGCTACATCCAGATTGGCCTGAGCACGTGCCATACCGAGGGTGTAGGTTTCGGCACCATAGGCAATGCGGCCTGCAGGAAGTGAGTTGGTATGTATGGAAATGAACAGGTCTGCTTTGGCGCGGTTGGCAATGTTGGCGCGTTCCTGCAGCGGAATGAAAACGTCGGTCTTCCGCGTGTAGATTACTTTAACGTCAGGATTGTTTCGCTCCACCAGGCGGCCGAATTCCAGCGCGACGTTGAGGTTGATGTTCTTTTCTTTCGAAAATTTGCCTACTGCTCCGGCGTCATGCCCGCCGTGTCCGGCATCAATGACCAGAGTAAAAGTCTTTCCTCCCCATGCCGCAACGGGTAGCAGGAGTGAAAAAAGGGCAAGTATTAATGATGAAATTTTTTTCTGCATACTTCAAGATTACATAGGCAAAGATAGTGGTTTTTTCTTGAAAATAAACACAGAGTGGTGGTTTTGGCGTATAATTTTACTATATAAAACAACTTTTTAACGAGTGTTGGGGATATGAATAAACGCCAGATAAGGGAAAATGGAATGCTTTTTTACCTGTTCTTAATGATTCCGGTTTTGTAAAGAAGCGTTTTTTGCGAAACTGCAAACTATGGTAAACCTTCGGAAAAAGATAAGCCAAATCGCTGTCTCTTATACA
>OJQA01000262.1_pt1 | contig 32430 bp, 21 predicted proteins | sample 1598661 | NCBI WGS metagenome assembly OJQA01 (sample SAMN03922454, study PRJEB24848) | human gut metagenome | isolation source: stool sample | host: Homo sapiens | place: Germany | collected 2009-11 | reverse complement strand
CAGCCGGGCCATTTCCCACCGCCGTATGCAGGAACGGCGTCTGGTCAATTTCCTCGACAGCATCAAGCACAAGGCCAATTCCGTGTTTCTTCTGGGCGATATGTTCGACTTCTGGTTTGAATACCGCACGGTGGTGCCGCGCGGATACACCCGCCTGCTGGGCAAAATCAGTGAGCTGACCGACCATGGGGTGGAGGTACATTACTTTACCGGCAATCACGACCTTTGGATGAACAACTACCTGCAGCGCGAGTGCGGCGTCATTATGCACCGCACCAGCAGCGTGGTGGAAATATACGGCGAACTCTTCTATCTGGCCCACGGCGACGGGCTCGACACGCGCGACCGCAAGTTCATGCTGTTGCGCTCCATTTTCCACAACCGCACGTGTCAGCGTCTGTTTGCCGCCCTGCATCCGCGCTGGGGCATGGGCTTCGGGCTGGCCTGGGCGCGCCATAGCCGCCTGAAGCGCGTCGACGGGCAGGAACCGCCCTATCAGGGCCCCGAGCGCGAGCCGCTGGTGGTGTTTGCCCGGCAGTATCTGAAGACGCATCCGCAAATCAATCATTTCATCTTCGGACATCGTCACATCGAGGTGCGCGAGCGGCTGACCGATACGGCCGAGGTCGTTATTCTGGGCGACTGGATCAGTCAGTTTACCTATGCCCGCTATGACGGCCGCGAGCTGGCCATCGAAAATTATCTGGAAGGCGAATCCCGTCCGTAGCAGCAGGCGGCCGCGTGGCCGCGGCTAGGCCGGAGCAGGGCGGGAGTGAAGGTCCGAAAAGGCCTGCATTGACACCTTATAGCCCGTTTTGTAACATATATATGACATTATAGCGTTAATGTAGTTAAAATTTTGGAACAAAAGTGCTTCTTTTTATTTTACTCTGCAAAAATTTATATACTTTTGCATTTGACGTATTTAGACACCCGATAACCTTAGGGATATTACCGAATGTGAAAGCAGAGAAACCAACAGGAGCACTTTTTATAGAGTAGGAAACACTGCATTCTCTTTTTTCGGTTCCGGAGTCGTTCGTTTTTTGTTTTGCAACCGTAAATTCTTGACCGCTGCAAAATCAATGATCCGGTAACAGAAAAGTATTCTCTCATATTCGTATCACGGCAATATCAAGTATTTTTTAGTCATGCCCCTTTGGCACGGCCGGAGGCGTTGAAGCAAAAAAAAAGACTTGTCTTGTCGCGTAGGGACGTCCGGAGTTTTTTTACGTTGTTTTTTGTTTGTCTGGTTCTTTGGAGGATTTTTCCCCTTTCGGGCCGTGGCGCTGCGCGCAGCGCCGTTTGTGACCTTTTCAAGGCCACAAAGACAGACACAAATACCATTTAAAGAGAATATAGTTTTAACTTAATGGTTATATATATGAATAAAAAAGTAGCTTTACTGTCGGTTGGACTTTTGTTCAGTGCCGGTTTTGCCTATGCCCAGACGCGTGTTCGCGGTAAGGTGGTAGGTGACGACGGTCAGCCCGTAATTGGTGCTACCGTACGCGTGCCGGGTACGAAAATCGTAACCATCACCGACGAGAACGGACATTTTGTGCTGCCCTCAGTACCTGCGGGAGCTAAACACATCAACATTTCGTATGTAGGCATGTCACCGCAGACGGTGAGCGTGGCTTCTGACGTAAACGTTGTTCTGAAGCAGTCTGACCGTGCCCTGGGCGAAACCGTGGTAACGGCTTACGGCGTACAGAAAAAGCAGACCTTTACCGGTGCCGCCACTCAGATTAGCGGTGAAATCATTTCCGATAAGGGTACGCAGGACTTTACGAAAGCGCTGCAGGGTGAGATTGCCGGTGTACAGGTGCTCAACACCTCCGGTCAGCCGGGTACGAACGCCAAGATTTCAATCCGCGGTATCGGCTCCATCAACGGTAGCACCACGCCGCTTTACGTAGTCGACGGTATTCCTTTTGAAGGTGACGTATCGGCTATTGACCCGAACGAAATCGAGAGCCTCAATGTCCTGAAGGATGCTACTGCCACTGCTCTTTACGGTTCAAGAGGTGCCAACGGTGTGGTTCTGATTACCACCAAGCGCGGCCGCGCCGGTAAGACACAGGTAGAGGCCGAGGTAAAATACGGTATTTCTTCCCGTTGGATTCCGCTCTACGAAACCGTATCTTCACCTGAGCAGTTCCTGGAATATTCTTGGGAAGGTATCTATAACCAGTACCGTGGGGTATATGATGATGCCACAGCCGGTATGGTTGCCTCTCAAATCATTTTCGATCCTCAATATGGCGGTTACAACCCCTATTATAATATTTGGGATACCGACGGCATGCAGCTTATCGACCCGACTACCGGTAAGTTCAATACCAGCGCCAAGCGCCGCTATACGCCGGAAGACTGGAAGGACGTGCTCTTCCGCACCGGTCAGCGCGTTGACGGTTCTGTCCGCTTCTCTGGCGGTAACGAGCGAATGACACACTTTACTTCATTCGGTTACAGCAAGGAAGACGGTTATCTGGAAGGTTCTGACTTCAAGCGTTTCAGCGTACGTAACAACGTAGAATCAAAGGTAACCAGTTGGTTGAAGTTGACCAGCAACCTTGCTTTCTCTCGTATGGAATATAACTACGGTGTGTCCAAAACTGGCGCATCCAATAACGCCTTTACGTTTGCCAACCTGGTACCTTCGCTCTTTGGCGTATATATGCGCGACGAGCAGGGTAACATCTTAACCGACCCCAAGACAGGCGGTGCCATGTATGATTACGGTAACGATTACAGCCGTCCATTCTCTATGGGTATCAACCCTGCCGGTTCTGGCGAGTGGGACATCAACGACAACACCACCAACCAGTTCGTGGGTAACGGTTCGGCTGAAGTCCGCTTCCTCAAAGACTTCCGTCTGGTAGCCAACGTGGGTGTGCAGTATGGTCATACACGCCTCAATAACCTGATGAACCCGTTCTATGGTGACGGTGAGAATGCCAACGGACGTTTGGATATCGAAACCGACGAGTTCCTCTCAACAACGGCCAACCAGATTCTGTACTGGGGTCACAACTACGGCGGTCACAACCTGAGTGCCTTTGTAGGACACGAAAGCCAGTACTACCGCATGAACGTGATGTATGGTCGCAAGAGCAACCTGGTTATTTCCGACATGCCTGAATTCGGTAATGCGGTAGTAAACGAGAGCCTTACTTCTTATGCTTACGAAACAGCATTGGAGAGCTACTTCGGCCAGATTAGCTATGACTTCAACAACAAGTATTTCGTAAACGCTTCTCTGCGTGGCGACGGTAGCTCACGTTTTGGCGACGGTCACCGTTGGGGTACTTTCGGCTCAGTAGGTTTGGGTTGGAACATTACCAGCGAAGACTTTATGAAGGACATAACCTGGTTGAAGAACTTGAAGCTGAAAGCCAGCTGGGGTTTGCTGGGTAACCAGAATATCGTAGTATCAACTACCAGCAACGTGATCAATTCTTATCCGAGCCTCGACCTGAGTTCAATCGGTAACATGAACGACCAGCTCGCCCTGGCCTTTGCTTACAAGGGTAACCCGCTGTTGACTTGGGAAAAGAGCTCTAACTTCAACGTCGGCGTTGAATTCAACGTAGCCGACCTGGTTGAAGGTGAGGTGAACTACTTCCACAAGAAAACCTACGACATGTTGTTCTCTAAGACCGTATCTCCTTCATTCGGTTACTCACAGATTCCGGTGAACGAAGGCGGAATGGTTAACCAGGGTGTAGAATTCAACTTGACCGCGCATTTGGTAAAGACCAGCGACTGGCGCTTTGACTTCCGCGTAAACGGTGGTTGGTATCAGAACAAGATTACCGAAATGCCTATGGATGAATCAACCGGCCAGCCTAAGGATCTTATGCAGAGTGGTGGTTACGGCTGGACCAAGGGCAGCTCCATTTATGACTTCTACATCCGTGAGTATGCCGGCGTTGACCCTGAAACCGGCCTGGCGCTGTACAACGCCTATTATAACGAATATACTGACGGCTCCGGCGTGGTGCAGAAAGAGTACATCAACAGCATGGAGCAGTATCTGGCTGACAACAAGGACCACATCGGTACCATCAAGTCAGAGAAAACCACGGATTACTCCCAGGCTACGCTGAAGTACGTGGGCAAGTCGGCCATTCCCAAACTGACGGGCGGTTTCGGCTTCGACGTGAACTGGCGTGACCTGACCCTGAGTGCAACTTTCAGCTACAGCATCGGTGGTTATGCTTATGACAATACTTATGCTTATTTGATGAACTCAGGAACAAACGGTGCAAGGAACTGGCACAAGGATATCGCTGACCGTTGGCAGAATCCGGGTGACATTACCGATGTTCCCCGTCTGTCAAACGGAAACAAGGCTGACCAGTATGCCAATGCTACCAGCACCCGTTTCCTCACCAGCCGTTCATATCTGAACCTGAGCAACATTCGCTTGAGCTACAATCTGCCGAAGAGCTTCATGCACCTCATCCGCATTGCATCAGCCCAGATTTATGCCAATGGTGACAACCTCTTCATGGTGTCAGCACGTAAGGGCTTCTTCCCGATGGCTTCTATGTCTGGTGCTTCTGACTTTGAGGCATACTTGCCGGTATCTTCCGTATCATTCGGCTTGAAGTTAAATTTCTAATTGTCAATTAATCAGAAAAAACAATGAACAAAATATTATTTGCAGCGCTGGCTTCTGCTACCTTGGCCTTTACCTCGTGTGCCGACGATTTTCTGGATCGTCAGCCGCAGGGAAGTTATGTAGACAACGAGCAGACGGCTTCAGCAAAAGATTGGAATCCTCAGGTTCTGCTGGGTAATATCAATGCCTGCTCTTCAAAAATGGTCAAGTGGGCAGGAGGTGACGACCAGAGCCACTTTGGTCAGAAATTCCTGGATATGTGTGGTGACATCATGACCGGTGATATCGTAAAGTCAAGTAACAGTTATGGTTGGTTTACTCCTGCATTCGTACGTACCAATTCCGTAATTTCATCAGATGACAACGATTACACCTGGAAATATTGCTATCAGCTGATCAGAAGTGCCAATCTGGTATTTGATGACAGCGGCAGCGATGTAGAAGAACCCGAAAGCGCAGAAAACAAATTCTACTGGGCTGTGGCCAAGACCATTCGTGCCTATGCTTACATGAACCTGATTAATTTCTATTCCGGTTCATACGACGAGTGGAAGGAAACGCGTTGCGTACCGGTTTACCGCACACAGATCAACCAGACTCCGGCTCCCAAACAGACGGTAGATTCTGTTTACAATCTGGTGAAAATGGATTTGACGCAAGCAATTACGGCTTACGAGAACAGCGGTTTGCGTACCAGCGATCTGACTATGCCGACCATCAACGTGGCCCGTACGCTCCTGGCTTACGCTTATCTGAATACCGGTAAGTATGCACAGGCCGCAGACATGGCAGCCCTGGCCTTTAACAGCGACAGCCACCAGATTCTGCCTGCTAATCAGGTATTGACCACCGGTTTCAACAGCGTTTCCAACAACGCCAACAACTGGATGTGGGGAATTGACGTGACTGCTGAAACAACCGGCGGACTTGCCACCTTCTGGGGTCACATGGATCCTTACACATACAGCTATGCCAGTGTAGGTGACTTTATGTGTATCAACGACACGTTGTTTAAAACGATTCCGCAGAACGACATCCGCCGTCAGTGGTTCGTAGGTGATGAAGAGTTCCAGTATTTTGCCGGCATGTTCGGTAATGCCAATGCTTTGGCTGCGTCAAACAAATTCTTCGATTCAAAACGTTCATGGCAGGGTGATGCCCTGTGGACCAACGACGTGGTTTACATGCGTGCAGAAGAGCCGGTGCTGATTGCTGCCGAGGCTTATACCCGCAACGGTGATTTGAACAACGGACGTGTATGGCTGAGAAAGCTGCTCGAACAGCGCGACGCTGAAGGTGTCAACGGAACTTTGGCTGACACGGTCAACACCATGAGCACCGCTGAAAAACTGCTCGATGCCATCTATTTCAACTGGCGTGTAGAGATGTGGGGAGAAGGCCGCAGCCTGATGACCATGCGTCGTTTCAAGGCTACCAACGCCATCGGTTCTAACACGTACATCCTGGCTGACCGTGGCACCAATATTTCTTACAATGACAAGAGCATCATCTTTGTCATTCCTCAGTCAGAAATCAACTCCAACAAGAACTTGGATAAAGTAGAAAACTAAGCCGTTCGATACCGAACCGTAATATTCATATCAAGGCAGGCTGCCCGGGTAATTCTGGGCAGCCTGCCTTGTTTTTGTTCCATAAACCGAAGCGGCGCCGCGCCCGTGGGGCAGTAACGTGCAGGATGCTGGCTGTGGGTGTAGTCGGATGCGGCGCAGCATCAGGCGTTTTGAGGGTCGTTCGCTCTTCATGCCGTTCCCGTGTTCCGTCATGCGGGAGAGAGCGTGTCTGGGCCTGTATTTGTGCCCGCAGAGCGGCTTCGGGAACACTCTGCCCGGGTGTCGGTGGGATGGTGTGTCCGGCAGTTGTGCGGAGCAGGAGAGGAGGCTGCCGCAGGGCTGAAGCGTATGCCGGGCTGCGGGGGAGTTGTTGAGGGAAGGTCAAAAAAAAAATCCACCGTCTGCGCGGGGCAGGCGGTGGATTTGACGTTCCGTTTCGTGAGTGATATCAGAGGCGGCTCTTGCCGCTCCTGATATCACATTTCCTTACAGTTTGATTTTGGCCGATGTGTTCCATCCGGTTCCCTTTACGGAAAGTACGTACGTGCCTTTGGGCAGGCCCGTGATGGAGATGACGTTGCTGCCGCGTGAAGAAGCTACGGCGCGTCCGGCGCTGTCGTAAAGCTGAAGGCCGGTAATGCCTGTGCGTCCGCCAACCTGCAGCGTATTGGCGTCAATGCGGTAGGTGAGCATGGCTTCGTCCTGCGTGGTGCCGTTGATGCCCGAAGGCAACTCGGTGGATACGATTTCGAAGATGTAGGAATCGCCGCGGTTGGCAGCTGCCGGTGAGATGCGGTTGTCGCTCACGAGCCAGAAGTTGGAGCCGCCTTCGCCGGCGTTCTGGATGGAGAAGAGGCCTCCCAGTTCGGTAATGATGTAGGAGTTCCAGCTGGGGTAGTAGGCATTGGTACCGAAGTTGCCCAGTTCGTTGACGTAGCGGTTGTCGGTGCCGTTTACCAGCTTGTAGCGTCCGGTAGTAGCGTCGATGCTGAACTTCCACTTCTGGTTGAGGTTGCTGGCTTGCTTGGCCTTGAAGGTAGGCGTGCCGCCAGTGCCGTAAAGGTTGGTGGAGGTCAGGTAGAGGTCGCCGCTCTTGATGTAGTATGTCTTGCCTTCTTCAATGAGCGGATATGTGCGTGCGCTGTCGGTGGGTTGCAGTTCAAAGATAACGTTGTTGATGTTCCATGCGTTTGAGCTGCCCTGGTTGATGCGTCCGTTGCTTACGGTCCAGTATTTGTCGCCTGCGCTGCCGGCGTTCTGGATGCAGTATTTGCCGTTGGTGCGCAGCATGTTGTAGGTGTGCCATGCGGCCTCGTAGGGGTTCAGGTCGTTGCTCTTGGCAAAGGTGCCCAGCTCGTTGAGGTAGCGTCCGTCGTTGGCGTTGACAATCTTGTAGCGGTTGGTGCTGTAGTCCATGGTGATGTTCCACTCCTGCCGCTGCGGGTTGGTCTGGTCCATTGTTGCCTTGAAGGTGGGGTAGTCACCCAGTGAGGTGGCCGAGCCGTTGTTGGTCAGATACTGGTTGTTGTATTTGATGTAGTAGCGGCCGTCCTCCAGCAATACGGTGGGGAATACGTCGAGGCGGTAGTCAAAGTTCTTTTTGTATTCGGCCACGGCGCGGCTGGTCATTTCCGTCAGGAACGGTGCGACGTAGGTGGTGGCTACGGCGGGGTTGGGGTTCTTGATGGAGCCTTCGAAGTCGCGTGAGCGGATGTCTTTCTGCTCCTTTTCCAGTTCCTGCATCTGCAGGTAGGTGTCGATGAAGGATTCCGGCTGCTCTTCGTGGATGAATTTGAAGAGGTCCATGAGTTTCTGTCCGCGCTGTGCCTGCAGCTTCATGACCTGGAGCCAGGGGGTCAGTTCGGCAATGAGTTCGGGCTCTTCGGTGCTTTGCAGCAGTTCGTCGGCCGCATTGACCATATTGTCAAACTGCTGGCGTACGGCCGTGGCCTTCTGCTCGTTGTAGCCCGTGTCAACCGATGCCTTGAAGCTCTCGGCCGGGGCTGTGAAGTCGGGTGTTTCGCCCTCACGGCGCAGACCGTGATAGGTGGAGCCGAGGTCGACGTTGCTTTCGCAGAATGTGCGGAAGGCTTCCTTGTGTTCCGGCATGAGGTAGCTGATGGCGCGTTCCCAGGACTGCTGCGGGTTGTAGTCGGCCATGTTCCAGGTATAGTCGGCCAGGCTGAAGAGGGCCACCTTGGAGGCTTCGGCATACTCCATGGGGTTGGAGGTAAAGCCGCTGAGCTGCTCTGCAATGTTCTGGTCGTTGCCGTAGAGCTTGCCCATGAGCATGTGGTCGATGCAGTAGTCGTTAACCGGATAGTTGAGCCAGATGTAGGCATTGCGCTTGATGATGGGGTTAACGTAGTCGAGGTCGGACTTGTTAATCATGTCCACCACGCTGTTGCCCGTCCACATGATGTGGACTTCGGGGTCGGTGTTGGCGCCCAACACCTGCAGGTAGTCGCCCGACATGTAGGCGCGGTTGTAGGCCGTGGGGCACATGATGAGCGGCTCGAGGTTGTGCTTGTGGATGAATTCCTCGGTCACGTAGTTGAGCAGGGCTGCCTGGTTGGCTGCCTTGCCGCCGTCGCCGCTGATGTCGTCAAAGAAGATGGCAAAGCGGCGGCAGCCCAGCTGGTAGACGCTCTCCAGCTTGTTGAGCACGTTGAGGCTGTCGGTTTTGTTCCACTTGATGTCGATTCCCGGGTGGAGGGCCCAGGTAAACTGTACCTTATATTTGTGGGCGGCCTCAATCAGGCGTTTCAGCTCGGCGGCCTTGTCGGCGGGGTAGTTTTCGCGCCAGCGGTCGCGGTGGTAGGGGTCGTCCTTGGGGCCGTAAATGTAGATGTTCATCTTGTTGGCACCGTAAAAGGCAAACTGGCGGGTACGGTCGGTTTCGCTCCAGGGGTTGCCGTAGAAGCCTTCCACCACGCCGCGCTCAAGCACGTTGGGATAGTCCGTGATGCTGACACTCATTACCTCGGGCTGGGCGGCAATCTGCAGAAACGTCTGTACGCCGTAGTAGGTTCCGATGTCGTCACGTCCGGCAATCACTACGCCTTCGGGGCCTACGGAGAGGTAGTAACCCTGAGCCTGTGCCGGAATTTTTGTTTCGTAGGCCGATACGGCTTCGTCGCCGCTCTGGCCGATGGTGATACTGATGCCGCCGCTTTCGGCCGTCTGCAGGCTGGAGCGCAGCAGGGCTACGGAGAGTGAATCGGCCGTGTCGGCGCCGTGGATGACGTAGGCCGTGGTGGCGTCAAAGGCCTTTGAACCCCAGCTGACGCTTTGCGGCAGGGGCGAGATGTCAGCCTGTTGGGCCAGAAGGCTGGGCGCAGGCAGCGTAAGGGCCAGCGCCGTACTGAACATGAGTAGATTTTTTTTCATAGAAAAAAGTTGTTGTGGCAGTAATCCGCAAAACACACTGCGTACAGCTACTGCGGTCTGCTCGCCGTGTGGTCGGAGTTTGATTGGCAATACCCCGATGGAGCAAAGATAATAAAAATAGTGGAAAAAAGGTGAAGCCGCGTTTTGATTTAGGGGGAACCGGCTGATAAACACTGCCGGCTCCGGCAAAAAAAGCCGGCACCTGAAAAAAACTGCCTGCCGGGTTCTTGAAAACAGGCGGCATGTTGTTTTGGGGCAGCGGGGCGGCAGGGCTGTTAGGCCCGAAGGCTTTTGGGGCAGCAAGCGGCGGCAGACGGAACAGGCGGCCATGAGCCGTAATTTATCAAGCCGGCCTTACAAATTATGTTGTTAAATACGAAAAAATCTGCTAAAAACTAATTTTAAGTTTTGTATAGAATTAAAATTATAATCGTTATAAATTTAATTTATATTTTCGCGGCCGTGTAGAAACAATCAACTTATACTTATAAGAGACAGCATTGTATTTATTTTAATTATGAAGAAACAAATTCTACTTGCATTTGCTTCGTTTTCCTTATTGGCTTCAGCTCAGAAGGTGCTAATACCGACTGACGGTGAGATGCAGCAGAAGGGTGTTTACAACGATGTATTAGAGAAAGAAAAGGGTGCGGACTATCCGTTGGGCTGTATGGCAACGTCCATGTCCATTGTGATGAACCAGCATCAGTGGCCTGCGGGCTATTTCGGTGAGCAGGGCAAGGGCCTGCCCCAGTTGTGTTATGATGCGGCCGAGAGCATATCGACCGTGTACGGCATGAGCGGCAGCTCGGCTTCGCTGAGCAGCGTGGCTTCAGCCCTGGTTGACAAGTTCGGTTATGACGCCTCGTCGGTGACATATTATTATAAGCCTTCGTCCGGATTGTCGGACACGCAATGGAAAAACCTGATTATCCGCAGCCTGAACGACGGCATGGTGGTGATTTACAGCAGCGGCAGCGGCAACGTGCGCCATGCGTTTGTGGTTGACGGATACGATGCTTCAACGGGACTGTTTCACGTGAATGCCGGCCAGGGCAGCGGCGTGGACGGAAACGAGCAGTGGACCGATATTTTCCAGATAAAGGTGGGCAGCTACACCTATTCCAACACGCCGGAAATGGTGACCGGTATCCGCACGGCACAGGAGGCGGCCCAGAGTATTTCGCCGCTCAAGGTGATGTCGGCCGGCAAGCAGGCCAAGGGGCTTTACCTTTCGGCCGGCAATGTGGAAGCCGGCGTGCCCGTGCAGGTTAGTGTGGAGTCGTTGCAGAATCTGAGCTACGACGGCAGTGCCTTCAGCGGTTTGTTGCTTCCCGTGCTGGTGGACGAAAACCGCCAGCTGGTGTTGCCGCAGCAGCCGGCATCGGTGGCCCGCAGCTTCAAGGGGAGCGCAGCGTTTCCCTATCGCTCGGTACTCTCCACGCATACTTTCGAGAATGTGCAGTTCAACACGGTAGAGCCCGACTGGCGCGTGGCGCTGGCCACGTTTGACGACGAGAGCTTCAGTCAGGGCAAGTTGGTGGAGGCTGCACCGGGCGAAACGGAGGTGGTAACGTCGGTCAACGTGAAAACCGACCGGCAGTACACCATCAGTTTCAACGGCCAGGGGGTGCAGTTCTACACCCGCAACTTCAGTGCCGGCGGACGTTATGAGGAATTGCCCTCCAGCCTCACCCTGACGCCGGGCACGGTGTACCGCTTCTACGTAAAGGCCGGCTCTACGGCTTCGGGCAGCGGCAAGGTGGTGCTGATGGCCAACGGCGAGTATCTGATGGAAGACCATTTTGCAAACCAGGGCAATGGTACGGCCTACCGCGTATTCTTCCTCCGTCCTACGGCTGATACGCACGTGGAGGGTGAGTATGTGTTTGACACCAACCTCAGTACGCAGACCGTTCATCTTGACGAAGCCGGAACGCTGAAGGAATATCTGACGGAGAAGAACGTGAAGCCCTATTCCATGAACGTGCTGACACTGAGCGGACAGATTAATGCCGAGGACATATATTATATACGTGACAACATGCCCTTCCTGAAGGTGCTGGACATGAGCCAGGCGCAAATCGTGGCCTACGGCTACCATCCCGACAACGTGTTGCCGGAAATGGCTTTCTACAAGGAAATCTACAACAGCAGCAGTTATTCGCTGGCGCTTGAGGAGGTTCGCCTGCCCGAGACCTGCACAACGCTGGGTTCCAATGCGTTTATGTACTGCAGCAACCTGAAGCGCGTGTATCTGCCCAAGAGCGTGGATACCTTTATGTACAACGTGTTCTTTTCGTGCCGCGCGCTTGAGGAAGTGCATGTGTACAATCCGGTGCCGGTGTATATCAACTGGTGTGTGTTCAAGAACGTGAACAACGCCACCCTTTATGTGCCGGAAGGTGCGGCCGACCTTTACATGACGCCCAATTCGATTCCGGGAACCTATTATTCCGTCAACGAATGGTACAACAGCTTCAAGGGCAAGTGTGTGGAGGAGGAAACTCCGCAGGAAGCCGACGTGGAAATCATGATGCAGAGCACCAACTTCGTGACAACCAGCCAGCTGGGCAAAATCAACTGGAACAGGGGCGGCAGCGACCTCCCGCTGACGGCCGCATTCAACATGGCCGGCATGGAAAACAACTGGAAACTGCGCTTGCAGCTGAGCTACGCCAGTCAGCAGAACGGCAAGATGGAGACCCAGGAAAAATATTACGCCGGCGTAACTGCTGACAACAGAAACTACAGCTTCAGCGTGCCTAAAGCCGACCTTGAGGCGCTGGCTGCCGCAGGAGCCGACAACGTGAAACTGAAGGTGGAGGTTTATGTGGACCTGGCTTCTGACTTCGTGCAGCAAAAGCCCGGATACTACATGCCTTATCTCTACGACGGTATGGAAGTAACCGTAACGGGCGACTGCGGCGACATTACCACCACCCTTAACGTGCAGCACAAAAACGGACTGACGCCGGCTGACGTGAGCATTACGCTGGACAACGCACGTCTGACCCGCCTGTGGATTATGGGCTCTTCGGCCAAGGTGACACTGAAAGGCGACAACGTGTTGGTGGCCGACTATCCCGGCAGCCTTGATGCCGCCCTGATTAACAACGGACTGAGCCTGAGCTTTGACGGCAACGGCAGCCTGACTCTGGGCGAGGACGGCGGAACGCATCTGATAGGCACTTCGCCCTACGGAACCGGTACGATGGTGATGCACCACGGTGTGACGCTGAAAAATCTGCCGCAGATTAACTTTGACAACATACAGATGGTGTATGCCCGCAGCTTTAGCCGGGTAACCGACGGCTCCGGCAGCGGATGGGAAACGATGACCCTGCCTTTCGACGTGCGCAGCGTGCAGAAGAGTGACGGCACTCCGCTGACCTGGGCCAAGCCGGGCAAGCCGGGTAACTTCTGGCTGCGTGAGTTCGACGCTTCGCAAGGCACCTTTACGGCCAATGATATTCAGAAGATAGAAGGCGGAAAGGCCTACATCATTTCCATGCCCAGCAGCGGCTCGCAGATGCTCAGCGGCAGTACGCTCTATTTTTACGGGCCTACGCTCAATGCCGCCAGTAAGTTGAAGGAGGCCGTACCGTCGGGCACCGCCTCGGGCACCGGACTCGTGATGCATCCGAATCTGTATGCTGAAGAGCTGCCCTTGAGCTACTATCGTCTGAACCGTGCCGGCGACACCTTTACGCAGGCAGCCGGAATGGAAGAAGCTGACCCCATAAAGCAGTTTGAGGCCTATTTCGTGGCCAACACGGGCTACATGAGCCGTATTAAGGCCTTTACGGTTGGCGGCAAGGAGATTGAAGGCAGCGTGACGGGCATTACTGAGCCGGCGGTAAGCGACAACTTCAGCATAACTCCCGAGACGGGAGCCCTGCGCGTAGTGAGCCGTGAAAGCAGTCTGCTGCGTGTGGCTACGCTGGGCGGATTGCAGAAAACCTATTCGCTGACTCCGGGCGAACACCGCTTGAGTATGCCGAAAGGTGTTTACATCGTAAACGGCAGGAAGTATTACGTAAAATAACCGATTCGAGAGTAATCTTATCCATATAAACCTGAAAAGAAGGAGTGGCAAAACGGTTTTGCCCTTCTTCTTCAACAAAAAAGAAATTACATGACTCAAAAATCAAAATATATAGCTCCGTCAATAACCGTGTATGAAATAGAGTTGCAGTCAGTGCTGTGCAGCAGCAATCCGGAAAACGGCTCCGGGAGCAACGGTTTTGACAATTCGCTGGGAGGCGTGACTGACGATGACAACCCCAGTCCCGGATTCGGCGGAAGTTTCCGCTCGTCGCCCTGGGAGTAGACATTTGCTTCAGTTCTCCAACTGAACAGATTACATCCTTTATCAGAAAGCCGGCAGCTGGCGTCATATTTATTAATAGATGCGGGCTGCCGGCTGTTATTTCAACGAATTTTGTAAATTTGCCGCCGCCGGTTCCGAAAGGGACTGCCGGCGGTAATTTTTTGTATGGAACAGAAGAAGGAACGGAGTAGGAGCGTTTGCCGGCCCCGGCAGGAAGAGCTTGATGATGCCGCTTTGTTGTCGCGCATCATCAGCCTGTTGCGTTTTCCGCTGATTGTAGGCATCGTGTGCATTCATGCCGGTGTGCCCGAATCGGTTGTCAGCGCGGTGGGCAGCCACGCTGTTTATGACTTTGTGCATGAATGGTCGGCACAGGTAGTAGCCCGGGTGGCGGTTCCGCTGTTTTTTCTGATTTCCGGTTATCTGTTTTTTCTGAACGTGGAGCGGCTGACGCTTGCGGCTTACGGGCATAAATTATGGAAGCGGGTGCGTACGCTTTTCGTGCCTTACGTCTGGTGGAACGTGGCGGCGGTGCTTGTCGCTTGGCTGTTTCATACGTATGTGTTTCATTTACGTTCGGCCGTACCGCATTGGGATTTAAGCCATTGGCTGTCGGTTTGGTGGGATTACCGAGGCGGAATGCCCTACAATTATCCGCTGTGGTACATACGCAATCTGATGCTCATGGCCGTGGCAGCTCCCTTGCAGTGGTGGCTGCTGAAACGGCTGCCGCGCCCTGTCTTGCTGCTGACGGGAGTGTGGTGGCTCCTTTCGGGAGGAAATGCGGCAGCTACGGTGTTCTTTTTTATGCTGGGAGCCTGGTTGGGAATAGGCAAACGTTCGTTCGGCTGGGCGTTGTGGCGCCTGGCCCGTCCGGCAGGGGTGCTTTACGTGATGTGGTCAGTGGTGGAGGCCGGTTGGGGACGGGAGTTCATGCCGTCTGTGTTCCACCAGTTGGGCATTGTCTTGGGAGCTGTATGTGTCATGGGGCTGGCCGCGCGTTATGTCGTGCACGGCGGCCGACAATGGAAGTGGCTGCAGGCTTCAAGTTTCTGGATATATGCCACACACGTAATCGTATTGGGGCTGACGCAAACGTGGCTTTTCCGCTCCTACCGGCCGGAGTCGGACATTGAGCTTTTGCTTGTTTTTGTGGCGCAGATTGTGTGGCCCGTAGGAGCCGGTGCAGCACTTTATGCCCTGATGCATAAATGTTTGCCGCGTCTGACAGCCTGGCTGACGGGAGGACGTTGAGTTTTCCGGACGGGAAGAAAATCTTACGTTTTTTTAGACCACTTTTTCTTTTTGTTTTCTGCAGCTACTCTCGTTTTTTCTTATTATCTTTGTCCGAACTTGAATCGAAAGACTATAAAAAATTTACTAACATGAACAATTGGTTTATACAGTTGCTGACGGACCCCAACTCCATCGCGCACATCGTATTGCTGTATTCTATTGTAATATGTGTGGGCGTGCGTCTGGGTAAAGTCAAAATCGGCGGCGTGGCGCTGGGCGTGACGTTCGTACTTTTTGCCGGCATTGTAGCCGGACATTTGTTTAAAGCGCTGGTGCCCGGGGTGGATATGGCCCATCCGTATGCAGCGCCGTTTGCTACCATAGACTTTATCAAGGAATTCGGCTTGATTCTGTTTGTGTATTGCATCGGTTTGCAGGTTGGTCCGGGCTTTTTTGCCTCTTTTAGAAAAGGCGGTATCGAAATGAACCTGTTGGCGATTTTTATGGTAATACTCGACGTGATCGTGATGCTGATTCTCTATTTCCTGTTTCTCGACACGTCTGATCCGACGAGCCTGCCGATGATGGTGGGAGTGCTCAACGGTGCCGTAACCAATACGCCCGGACTGGGAGCCGCGAGCAGTACGCTCTACAGTTTCTTTGCTCCCGACAAGGTCCCGTCAATCGCGTCGGGATATGCCTGCGCCTACCCGCTCGGTGTAGTAGGTATTATCGGGGCCACCATAGCCATACGCTACATCTGCAAGATTTCGCCCGAGAAGGAGGAAGAAGCGCTTCAGCGCGAGCATGAGGAAGACCCGCATGCCAAACCCTGCCACCTGGTGCTCCGCGTAAAGAATCAGGCTTTTGTGGGTAAGACCTTGCCCGAAGTAAGCCAGTTCCTCAACCGTAACTTTGTGTGTACCCGTTGTGTGAAAAACGGCGAGATGTTCATTCCCAAACCTGACACCAAGCTGGAGCAGGATATGGACCTCTACATCGTATGTGCCGAGGCCGAGTCCGAAGCCATTACCGTGATGATGGGAGAGGCTCTGGATATTGACTGGAAAGCGGCTATTGCCAGCTCCAAGTTTGTTTCACGCCGTGTTGTGGTAACAAAGTCGGATGTAGCTGGAAAATCGTTGCTTGAAATGCATTTTAATTCGGCTTATGGTGTGAGTGTAACGCGTGTGACCCGTGCCGGTATGGAATTGTTTGCCGATCCCAAGCTGGTACTTCAGATAGGTGACCGCCTGATGGTGACCGGATCGGAAGAAAACGTGAACTACGTGGCCAATCTGCTGGGTAACTCCGTCAAGCGTCTGGATGCGCCCAACGTGGGAGCCATATTCTTTGGCATTCTGATAGGTATTCTGGTAGGAATGATTCCTATTTCCATTCCCGGTGTAGCCGTACCCGTTAAACTGGGTCTGGCCGGCGGTCCGCTGGTAGTGGCTATTCTTATCGGTGCGTTTGGCTACAAGTTCAAGATTACGACTTATACGACAACCAGTGCCAACCTGATGCTGCGTGAAGTAGGACTTATTCTCTTCCTGGCCAGCGTGGGCATTCAGGCAGGCGCCACTTTCTGGGATACGTTGGTGCAGGGCGACGGACTGACTTACGTGTGGACCGGTTTCCTCATCACCATCATCCCGATTCTGATTGTGGGCGTAATAGGCCGACTGAAGTTTAAAATCAATTATTTTACGCTGATGGGTGTCATTGCCGGTAGCCATACCGACCCGCCAGCGCTGGCATTTGCAGGTCAGAGCTCAAATACCGACGCTCCGGCCGTGGGATATTCTACGGTATATCCGCTGGCCATGTTCCTGCGAATCCTGACAGCACAAATCGTATTACTCTTATTCTGTACATCAACCATCTGACGCCGATGCCTTGAAAGCTGCGTAAACGAAACAAATAAGGGGAAGTGTCGTTACGCCGGTTTCGGGGCAGACAACGTCATGTTGCAGACAGAAAAAAACAGTCTTCCGCAGTATTACAGCTGCAGGAGACTGTTTTTTTAGTTCCTTTTGGTCCGGTTCTGTTGGAGAAAGAGGAAAGCTTAAGTTGTTTGTGTCAGGATGGTCCGGAGGATGTACTTTCGATAAGCCAATACTTGGAGTCAGTCCGATGAATAAGCCATCTGTCAGTTGATTTATGCTGATTGGAGCGCGGAACACAGCAGGGTAATCAAACAAAAAAGTCCGGGCATCAACTTTTCATTGTTGTCCGGACTTTCTTGTGTCCTAGAAGGCGGCTTTCAGCGTATGGTTTCCGCAACGGATGATATAGATACCGGCGGGCAGGCTGACGGTATTGTTGTGGCCCTGGTAAACCTGGCGGCCGTTTGCGTCGTAAATTTTCAGAGTCAGATTCTTCGGGTTGTGCAGCGTACCGCCGATTACGGAAATATTCGTTTCGTCGGTAATTTGATGCAGTCCGGTAACAAATCCCTGATAGTTTGTAAATATTGACCAGAGCGGATCTGCCTTGTATTTTTCTATTGATTCTTTGGGTACGTAAACGGGAATGTCTGTGGGTATATCATAGAATACGGAGCCCAGTCCCCATTCATCAGTGGCAGGAGGTGTTACGGCTTCACAACGTATGGCGGAAAGGTTGTTGCAGCTGGCAAAAGCCAATTGTTCAATCATGGATACGTTTTTCGGTATGGTGATGGAGTCAAGTGAACTGCAATAGCTCAACAGTCCGGCAGCAATGCGTGTCAGCCCTTGAGGAAGTCTGATGGAAGTCAGTTGCAGACAGTTGGAGAACGAAAATTGATTCAGCTCTGTAACGCTTTCCGGTATGGTGATTTCAGTAATTCCTGTTCCATAAAATGCATATTCTCCGATTTCGGTGAGGCTTGCAGGCAGTTTGACGGATACGAGGGAAGGGCAGAATTCAAAAGCTTGATTCCCGATTCTGGTGATAGCGTCGGGAAAATTGATTGATTCGAGCGACCGGCAGGATGAAAAAGCCATGAATTCGATGCTGGTTATGCTTTCCGGCAAAGTGATAGATTGGAGTGACTGGCAGTTACAAAATACACCCCCGTTTATTTTGTCAAGGTGCTGGGGCAGAGTGATTGATTTGAGCGAAGTGCATAACATGAAGGCGCTCGTGTCGATACTTGTAACGCTTTCCGGGCAATCAATACTTTCCAGATTATGGCAGGTTGCGAATGCGCTGTTATGAATTGCAGTTATCCTGTCCGGAATGGAGTAGTGCGTGGCCGTTTTTCCGCAAGGATAAATTAATATCGTTTTTTTTCTGTTTGTCGAATAATATTCCGTCTTCTGACGAATAGCGTGGATTTTCAGGGTCGGCATAGAGGGCTTGGAGTTTCAGACAGCCCTCGAAAGCGTTGTCTTCAAGGGAAGTGGAAGCCGGAATGTTGAATTCTTCCAGAGCCGCACTGTTGTGAAAGGCAGCGTATTTGATGGTATCCAATGACTCGGACGCTGTAACCGTAACGAGGTTTACGTTGTCGCTGAAGGCATAAGCTTCAATGACGCTTACGCCGGCTGGAAGGGCGTATGATTGGCCGGCTTTATCTTCCGGATACTTAATCAGTCGGTCTTTTTCTTTGTTGAACAGTACTCCGTCAACTGATGCGTAGTACGGATTGTTTTCCGAAACACGAATGGCCGACAAGGATGCGCAACCACTGAATGTTCCAATTTTTTCGAGGGTTTCCGGCAAATCCAATGTCTGTAGTTGGGAGCATCCTTGGAAGGCTCCCTCTTCAATCGTCCTGATGCTGTCCGGTATGACAACCGATTGGAGCGAGGTGCAGTTCTCAAAGGCATAGTAGTTCAGGGTGATTAGTTTTTTCGGGAGTTCAATGTTTTCCAGACTGCTGCAGCCCTCAAAGGCAGAAATGTCAATCAAGGTGATGCTTTCCGGCAAATTTATTGTTTTCAGGTTGGTACGGAAAGCGAATGCGCTGTTTCCGATTTTGTTACCCGATATTCTTTTCCTTCGTAGGATACCGTTTCCGGAATGTCGTAATGTGTGTCGTAGGCAGCCAAATAGCTTGTCGATATGGCCGTGACTTCATCTGTTCCGTCTGCGCGGTAATTGATGTTGTTGTATTCAAAAAATACCTGTGACCATGCATTGTACGTGCAGAGCATGGCAGCAAAAAGAGTGAGTAGTCTGTTTTTCATAAGTGAATCAAAATTAAATAGGTGAATAATTGAGTTTATTTTCAAGACCGCACCGTGTCTTTTTTTTAATATAAAAACATTAATTTATACAAAGATAAAGAAATAAAAAGGTTTATAAGTTATATAAAGGTATAAAAATGTATATTTTTTTGATGCAAGTCTTAACAATTCAGGAAGAACAAGGCCTGTGGTTGTAAGGGGATGGCTCGGAGATGAAACCGGCCGGCATCTATTTCAAACAAGGTCGGAGGCAAAACCGACAAGATGCCTTGTCGAATCAGAAAGGGGTGAGAGCGGGGGGTTTTCGGAGCGTTATGGCGCGAAGATATATAAAAAAAGAAGCATTCAAGCGGAACTTGAATGCTTCTTGAAGTAGCGCGACCCAGGATTGAACTGGGGACCTCATGATTATGAATCATGCGCTCTAACCAGCTGAGCTATCGCGCCATCAAACTGCCGGGAGAATAACCCGTTGTGGCTCGTTTGCGGATGCAAAGGTAGGGTATATTTTTGAAACGGCCAAATGTTTTTCGGCTTTTTTGCTGGAAAATTGTAAAAAAGCGGTTTCAGGCGTCAAAAAAACGATAAATAGTGCAGGCTGTGCTGGTTGGTAAAACAGAAATGTCGTATCTTTGCAGATGTGGAAGTCAGCAGCCGATGATTGGAATTAAGAAATTAGACCGCTTCATACTGAAGAATTTTGCCCTGGTGTTTGCGGGGTCGTTCTTTATTTGTCTTTTTGTCTTCATGATGCAGTTTACGTGGCGTTATGTGGACGAACTCATCGGCAAAGGACTTTCGCTGGAAATTCTGGCTAAATTTTTCTGGTATATGGGGCTGACGCTGGTGCCTACGGCGCTGCCGCTGGCCTTTTTGCTGGGGTCGCTGATTTCGTTCGGCAACATGGGCGAGCGTCTGGAAATCCTGGCCATGAAGGCGGCGGGCGTTCCGCTGATTCGCATCATGCGCCCCATTATGGTGGTGGCAGTGCTGGGAGCCCTGACGTCGTTCTATTTTCAGAACAACACGGCGCCGCAGGCTCAGCTGGAGCTGCGTACGCTGCTCATGAGCATGAAGCAGAGTTCGCCGGCCGTGGAAATTCCGGAAGGTACGTTCTATAACGGCATTCCCAACGTGAACCTGTATGTGGAGCGCAAGAATGCCGCAACGGGCATGCTTTATCAGATGATTATTTACAAAACCGACCAGGGTTTTGACCGCGCGCAGATTGTGCTGGCCGATTCCGGCAAGCTCGAGGTGACGGCCGACAAGCATTTCCTGCGGCTGCAGTTGTGGAGCGGCGAGCAGTTTGAGAACCTGCAGCAGCAGAGCATGTCGAACCTGATGCAGGGGGCCAACGTGCCTTACGACCGCGAAACCTTTTGCTACAAGCAGCTGCTCATTACCTTCGACAGTAATTTCAACCTGATGTCGGCCAGTGAGTTGGCCGGTATGCCTTCGGCCAAGAATCTGGAGCAGATTGACCGCAGTGTCGATTCCATGAACCACGTGGTCGACAGTCTGGGCATGGACAACTACCGTTCGGCCATGCGCCAGTTTTTCGACATGCCCCATGTGCCGGCGCAGGATTCGCTGCGAGCCCTGCGCATGGCGCGCAGCGGCAGCCTGACGTTCGACCGCTTGACCGACAGCCTTTCGGCCGGTGTGCGGCAGCAGGCGGCGCGTGCGGCCGGCAACCGGGTGAGCCAGTTGCAGTCGGATTTGGAGTGGCGCGGGCTGCTCACCAAGGATAACAACAGCATTATCCGCCGGCACCTGATTGAGTGGCACCAGAAGTTTACGCTTTCGCTGGCCTGTCTGTTCTTCTTCTTTATCGGTGCGCCGCTGGGAGCCATTATCCGCAAGGGCGGACTGGGAATGCCTACGGTGGTTTCGGTATTGATTTTCATATTCTATTATATTATCAACACTTCGGGCATGAAGATGGCGCGTGACGGCTCGTGGAACATGATTTACGGCATGTGGGTCAGTACGTTTGTGCTGACGCCCGTGGGTTTGTTCCTGACCTATAAGTCAAACAAGGATTCGGTAGTGTTCAACATGGAGGTTTACACCCGTTTCTTCCGCCGGTTGCTGGGCCTGCGCACCAAGCGCCATATATTTGTAAAGGAAGTAATCATTGAAGATCCCGACTACGCCACACTGCCCGTAAGGCTGACGGAACTCAAGCAGCGTTGCCGCCGCTATGCCGTGCGGGAGAATCTGCTCAAGCCGCCCGGATACGTGTCCACCTTTTTCCATCACCGCGACGACCATGAAATCAGTTCCATCAGCGAGCAGATGGAGCAGCTGGTGGAGGAGATGAGCAACAGCCGCGACCGCCAGTTGCTCATGGAGTTGGAGCGCTTCCCTATACTCTTTACGCGGGCACATGTCACGCCGTTTTCCCGCCATTGGCTCAATGTGGCCTGTGGCGTGCTGTTCCCGCTGGGATGCATCATCTGGTTCAGGATGTGGCGTTTCCGCTTGCGACTGATGGGCGACATCCGGCAGATTATCAAAACCTGTGAGGCGCTTACGGTCTCGGTGGCCCGCGTGGAGGCCGAAATGGAAAGACGCCGAAAAAATACGGATGATTAGGGCGCAAGCCGTACCCCCTCTGAATATTAATAACCTGAAAACAAAGTTTTTATATATATGGAATCATTTAAACTCGCTTCGGTAGAAGAGGCCATACAGGACTTTCGTGAAGGAAAGTTCGTGATTGTAGTTGACGACGAGGACCGCGAGAACGAAGGCGACCTGATTACGGCCGCCGAACTCATTACGCCTGAAAAAGTGAACTTCATGTTAAAACACGGACGCGGCGTGCTGTGTGCGCCTGTTACCAACGAACGCTGTCGGATGCTGGAACTGGAACATCAGGTTCAGGACAATACCAGCATGCTGGGCACCCCGTTTACGGTAACCGTCGACAAACTTGAAGGCTGTACCACCGGCGTAAGCTGTCATGACCGTGCCGAAACCATCAAGGCGCTGGCCGACCCCGAGAGTACTCCGCAAACTTTCGGCCGTCCCGGCCATATCAATCCGCTTTATGCGCAGGACCGCGGCGTGCTGGCCCGCGCAGGGCATACTGAGGCAGCCGTCGACCTGGCCCGCATGGCCGGCCTGCATCCTGCTGCCTGTCTGATTGAAATCCTTAACGAAGACGGCACCATGGCCCGCATGCCGCAACTGCAGGAGTTTGCTCGCGAGCATGGCTTGCACGTGCTGACCATACGCGACCTTATAGCCTACCGGCTGCGCGAGGAAAGTGAAATTGAAATGGGCGACGAGGTGGATATGCCCACCGAATACGGCCATTTCCGCTTTATTCCTTTCCGCCAGAAGAGCAGCGGCAAGGAACATGCCGTGCTGATTAAGGGCGAGTGGCAGGAAAACGAGCCGGTGCTGGTCCGCGTTCACTCTTCGTGCGTTACCGGTGATATTTTCGGCAGCCGCCGGTGTGATTGCGGCGAACAGCTGCACAAGGCCATGGAGATGATTGACAAGGAAGGCAAAGGCGTTGTGCTTTATCTCAATCAGGAAGGACGCGGCATCGGACTTATGGCTAAGATTGCGGCTTATAAACTCCAGGAGGAGGGATACGATACGGTTGATGCCAACATTCATCTGGGCTACGACCCCGATGAGCGCGACTACGGCGTGGGAGCGCAGATTTTGCGCAAACTGGGTGTACGCAAAATGCGTCTGATGACCAACAACCCCGTGAAACGTGTGGGACTGGAGGCTTACGGACTGGAAATCACCGAAAACGTACCCATTGAAATCACTCCTAATCCGTATAACGAGCGTTACCTGCATACTAAAAAAGAACGCATGGGCCACACGCTCCATTTTAAAAAATAACATAACCCCTAAAATCGAAAAAAATGATGAATGAAGATCCCCGAATGATTAATCTCTCGCAAACGACTGACGGCCGTTTTGCCGTGTCGGGTGCGTTTAGCAAACTCATGCGCAACGTTTATCTCTGGATGACGCTGGCATTGGCCATTACCGGCCTGACGGCAGCCTACGTTTCGCGCGACCTGCAATTGCTCTCCATGATGAGCGGCGGCATGATGCTGGGCCTCGTGATTGCCGAGCTGGTTGTGGTGATGGTGCTTTCGGCTGCCATCAACCGCCTGTCGTTTCCCGTGGCCGGCCTGATGTTTCTGGCTTACAGTCTGCTCAATGGCGTGACTTTCTCCGTGATTCTGCTGGCTTATACCGCCTCGTCAATAGCCACCACCTTTTTCGTGACGGCCGGAACTTTCGGCGCCATGACGCTGGTGGGCTTCTTTATTAAGAAAGACCTGTCGGGCATGGGGCGTATCCTGATGATGGCGCTTATCGGCATCATTATTGCCACTGTGGTCAATATGTTCGTGGCCAGCAGCGTGCTCGACTGGGCCCTGACCTATCTGGGCGTGGCCGTGTTTGTGGGTCTGACGGCTTATGACACGCAGAAAATACGCAACATCATGCTTGTGCATGGCCACGAGGTGAACGACAGCACCATGAAGCTGGCCCTGATGTGCAGCCTGACCCTTTATCTTGACTTTATCAACCTGTTCCTTTATCTGCTCCGCATTTTTGGCGACCGCAAGTAGGGGAATTGTTTAACCGTATAAAAAATATTACGCTTTATGAACCAATTATCTGATCGTCTGAACCGCCTGGCCCCGTCGGCCACGCTCCGTCTCGTGGGCTCGGAGATGTGTATAAGAGACAGGGCCATGTCACAGAAGAGCGCCGAGCTGAAAGCCCAGGGCGTTGACGTAATCAATCTGTCAGTAGGTGAACCTGATTTCAATACCCCCGATCATATCAAGGAAGCAGCCAAGCGTGCCGTGGATGAGAACTATTCGCGTTACTCTCCCGTGCCCGGTTATCCGGCCCTGAAAAAAGCCATTGTAGATAAACTGAAAAACGAAAACGGACTCGATTACGAGCCTTCGCAGATTATCTGTTCCAACGGTGCCAAGCAGAGTGTGTGCAACGCCGTTCTGGCGTTGGTTAATCCCGGCGACGAGGTTATCATTCCTGCCCCCTATTGGGTAAGCTATCCGCAGATGGTGCTGTTGGCCGAAGGTACGCCCGTAACGGTTGAGGCTACCATTGAACAGGATTTCAAGATTACGCCCGAGCAGCTCGAGGCCGCCATTACGCCCAAAACGCGTGCGCTGATTCTCTGCTCGCCGAGCAATCCTACCGGTTCTGTTTACAGCGCCGAGGAGCTCGAGGCGCTGGCCGCAGTGTTGCGCCGTCATGAAAACGTTATCGTCTTGAGCGACGAAATTTACGAGCACATCAATTATGTGGGCCGCCATGCTTCCATTGCCTCATGCGAGGGTATGAAGGAGCGTACGGTAGTCATCAACGGTGTGTCAAAGGCTTATGCCATGACGGGATGGCGTATCGGCTTCATCGCTGCTCCCGAATGGATTGCCAAGGGCTGCAACAAGTTGCAGGGCCAGTACACCAGCGGTCCCTGCTCGGTCAGCCAGATGGCCGCTACGGCAGCTTTTGCCGGCGACCAGACCTGCGTGGAAACCATGCGTCAGGCCTTTGAGCGCCGCAAGAACCTGATTGTCCGCCTGGCCAAGGAAATTCCGGGCCTCGAGGTGAACGACCCGCACGGAGCCTTCTACCTCTTCCCGAAGTGCTCTTCCTTCTTCGGCAAGCGCGACGGCGACCGTGTCATCAACAACTCTACCGACTTTGCCCTTTATCTGCTTGAAGTGGCTCACGTGGCTACCGTAGGCGGCGATGCCTTCGGTTCGCCGGCATGTTTCCGCATGAGCTATGCCACCAGCGACGAGAATATCACTGAGGCCATGCGCCGTATCAAGGAGGCTTGCGCCCGCCTGAAGTAACAGGCTTGCCGTAAGCCGTGTGGCTTGAATTCTTGCCTTCCTTGTGGAGCGCAGGTGCGCCGCGGCAAGAAATAAAATTCTCCCCCGACCGACCGGTACACGCGTGCCGTCGGTCGGGGGAGAATTCTATTTCTTGATGACTCACGCCGCGGCGGGGCGCTCCTTTCGGTTGCCAATATTTCCCGCAATGAGAGGATGAAGGCCGGCCGCAGGCAGCCGCGGCAGGGTGGCGCGGAGAAAAAACAAGGTGGGACCTGAAACAAACTGGAAGCCTCCCAGTTTGTTTCAGGTCCCACCTTGTGATGCCCGGCTTGTCTTTTTTCGTGGCGCTCCGGGCTGCGTGCCGTTATTCAAAGTAGAAGGTCAGGGTAACCATGTTGCTGCTGACGCTGCTGACCGATTTGGTAAACACTTCCTTGGTGCGGTCGGTCAGGTCCTTGCGGTTTTTTTCCAGAATGTTGCCCAGCCCGAACGAGAATTTCAGTTCCGGTATCAGCTTGAAGTAGGGCAGGTAGAGGTCGCAGCCCAGTCCTACCTCGATTGTGGCCGACATTTTTTTTGTCATCAGCAGTTCCTGCTTCTTGGTGGTCAGGTCATACATGGGCTGTATGCCCGCAATGACGTAGGGCCGGTAGTTGTTGAAGCGCGGGGCGCTGACTTTGAGCAATACGGGCAGGGCGATGTAGGTTGACTTCAGGTCTTCCGATTCGGTTTCGCCCGTTGTGAGGTTGACGAAACCGATGCTTTTGCTGCCGAAGTACATCGATGGAATCAGACGCAGGGCAAAGTGTTCCGACATCTTCCATTCGCCCAGTACGCCCACGTTGAAGCCCCAGTTGTGGCGGTCGTTTTCGGCCATCCACTGGGCTCCCGTTTCAGGGTCAACGTATCCGTTGTTTTCAATGCCGATGCCCTGGTCGTGCAGGCCGATGCAAAATCCGTAGTGAAACCGGCGCATGTCCAGATACGGCTTGTTTTGCACACGCCGCTCCTGCGCCACGGCTCCTGTTGCCATGGCGGTCAGAAAAATGAGTAGGGCAAGCGCCCTATGGGCAAATGGTTTCATCATAAACATATAACTCGCGGAGGCCTGAATTATTGTGCGTAACACTGTAAAATCGCAACGCGCGGGCGGCCTGCGCGTTGCGATGTATTTATGTATATTTAACATTCTGGGGGGTAATTTTTGAGCGAATGACTAATTTTGCCATACATGTGGTTCTGTGCGGGCCCTGTACCGCCGATGTCGGGCGGGGTTTTTCCGTATATATGGTTTTACTCATATTATTATAAAAACAAATGCTTATGAAAAGAACATTACTCCTGAGTTTATTGATGACGCTGACGTGGGCGGCCAGAGCCGTCGACGTGACGTTCGTGGCGCAGCAGCAGCTGACGGTGGGCGAGGATCCAGTAAACGCCAGTCTCGACCTTTCGGGCGGCGTGCTCTTTACGGTGAATTGTTCCGATATTACCACCAGCACGTTCAACACGCTTTACCTAATGCCCGAGGACGGCACGTCGCATTCCGAGGCGTTTGAGTGTGCGGGCTCCATCATGCTGCCGCAAGGCAAGTACCGCCTGTATGGCGAGCTGTATGGCGATGATGGTAACACCTATTCCTTGAACTGCCCCGTAGATTTGACCGACGGACCGGTGAGCCTGACGCTGGAGCGTGCTCAATTCCACCGGCTGCAGTTTACGCTCTCCGGGCTGGATGGCACGGAAGATTTGTGGGTTGCCCTTTCGTATGACCTGGGCGGCGGCATTCCCGCCTCTTCGGGCGACAACGTATATTATTGGGGCGACTACACTTATGAGATAGCGGGCGCCGTGTGGATTGACGACTGGAGTTATGCTCTGCCGTCTGGCCTGAACGGCGGGCGCATCACAGTGGGCGAGTCCGACGTGAACGTCACGGTGGACATGAGCGGCCAGCGCACTTTTAAGGCCGCCATGCCTGAAAGTCTGGAGTCAGTCAGAGAGGTGTGGTTTACCCGCACTGACGGTGCACGGGGCAGGCTGGCCCTTGTGTTCCGGGGCATGGGCATTGCGCTGCCCGTGGGCACCTATACCGTAACGGGCGAAACGAATGACTACCAATACCAACCGGTTTCCTGCACGCTTACCGTGCCGGCTGACTGCCCCGAATCACTTTTGCTTAATTTCAGCGGTAGCTCCACGGGCATCCACTCTGCCGCCCAGGCTCAGGGCCCCACGGCGCGTGCCGAGGCCGGCGGATTGCGCATTGCTGCGCCGCAGGGTGGCCGCGTGAACGTGAGTGTGTTTGACCTTTCGGGCCGCCGTGTGCTCACCGCGCAGGCCGGTGACGGCGAGGTGGTTTCCACCGCCGCGCTCGTTCCGGGCGTTTATGTGGCCCGGCTCGGTGCAGGCAGCGCCGCCGCCACCGTTAAGTTCACAGTGCGCTAAAGCCAGTACATATTAAAGGTTTTTCGGGGCGCCGGGCGAAAAAAAGTCCGGCGCCCCGTACAACTTAAGGCAGAAAACCGTATCTTTGCACCGTACATCTGAACGAAACAATTTAGTAATAACCTATTAAAATTTTACGAAAATGGCTTATGTAATTAGTGACGACTGCGTAGCTTGCGGTACTTGCATTGGCGAATGCCCTGCTGGCGCAATTTCAGAAGGCGCAAAGTATTCAATTGATCCTGACACTTGCCTCGATTGCGGTACGTGTGCTGATGTTTGCCCCTCTGGCGCAATTTCTCCCGCAGAGTAGTTTGTATCTGCAACGTGTGACGCGTAAACAGGCTGCAAGGTTATGTCACCTGATGCGTTTTACCGTTATGAAAAGAACACAAAGCCCTTCATCTTTTAATGTGAGGGGCTTTTTTTAATAATGGAGCGACTCCATAAAACCCGCTTATCAATGAACAATTTTTACACTTACGCAAGAAACCTGTGTGTGGTACTGTTGGCCGTTTTTGCCTTTAGCAGTTGTGAGGAGGAAAATTATTATGTCCGCGATCGGCTGCTTGGTTCCTGGCAGGTGGTTGAAACGGACGACTACAATGCTACTTATTATCCCGGCGATGTGTTTTATTTCGGACGCAATAACCGTTTTATTGCTTATATGGGAGATTTTGCCTATACAGGGACGTACCGGGTGACGCGGGAATATGACGGCGATGTTATTACCGTGTGGTATGACGACCGGCCCGGGCAGATAGCTTTTATGGCGCGGATTGACGCGCTGGGATCAACTTATACCAGATGGTATATGATTGATTACGAAAGCGGCAGGCAGTATACGCTACGTCTGGTTTACGTATGATGTATGAATATGACAAATCCCGGCTTATCAAGCCGGGATTTATTTTTTTTGCGACGGGAGGGTGTGTCGTTTCTGTGGCCTTGTGTTATTCGTGTTGTTCCAGGGGAATGACGTCAAGGTCGTCGGGCACCCATACCGTGCCGCTGAATTCTTGTTGCGCTTCAGTTGTGTAGTGAGATTTTCGGGTTGTTAGTGTCTGGTCCTCGGTATGGTAGAGTACGAGGTTGCCTACTTGCAGCTCGGCAGCCGTTCGGGCGGCATCGAGCGCCGTGCTGTGATGTTTTTCGTACGGTTTGAATATGTCGCGGTCGGCATAAAGGCAGAAGGCCTCGCAAAGCATCCAGTCGACGCCGGCTGCATATTTCCTGCATGTCGGATTAAAGGGTTCGTCGCCCAGGCATACCAGTGTTTTTCCTTCGGGGAGTGTCAGGCGGAAGCCGAATTGTTTTTCCTTGGTCGAACCGATGTCGAAACATTGCATGTCCATGCCGGCCGGGGCTAATTGCTCGCCGTCGTTCAGGGTATGAAGCAGGATGCCACGGCCTATTTGGGCCACGATTTTCGGGGGCAGGGTGTGCTGGCATATCCATTGCAGCACCATTATGGCGCGGTCGTGGCCGTAGAGGTGGAGCTGGCCGGCGTATGTGCCTTTTTGCATGGCCTGTGCAGCCATGCGCAATATCCAGATGACGCCCAGCAGGTGGTCGGTGTGCGTGTGCGTGATGAATACGTGGTGGATGTCGCTAAGTGCGATTCCGGCTTTTTCCAGCTGTGTGAGGATGCCGTTTCCTCCTCCGCCGTCAACGAGCAGCAGTTGCTTGCCGTGGCGGATGGCAAAACACGTGTTGTAGCAGCGGGTGGCGGCCGCATTACCCGTGCCCAGCATGATGAGTTCGGTAGTTGTTAGCATGTTTTTTCTTCTTGTTCGGATAAAGAAACACCCGCCGTTTCCAGTAGTCCGCCTGTGTTTGGCGATGGCTGGAAACGGCGGCTGTCGGGTTTGAGTGGGTTATAGTTTTACGCTTTTCTTGACGGGCTTCGACTCGTTGTGCAGGCGGTCGAGGGCCGACACGGCGTAGGTGTACGATTCACGGCCGTTTTGGTAAGGCAGTTTGAAATACGTGTCGGCAGTAATGGCTACGATGTTTTCCGGGTTGTCATAGTCCTTGTCCTGCCCCTTCTTGAAGCGGTAGACTACATACCATTTGGCCTTGTCCATTTCCTTCTTGGCTTTGGGAGCGGTCCAGAACAGGATATAGCCGTCCGAGGTCCATACGGGTTTTACCTTGCGCGGTTTGCGCGGCGCCTTGTCGTCCATGAAGGGCATGGACGGGAGCAGTGCCGGCGTACGCTGGTATTGGCGGCTGAGCGCTTCGGTTACGCGTCCGGTGTTGTTGGCCACCACGGCCGAATACCACAGGCAGTTGCCGCTGACGTTGTTCAAGAAGCGTTGCAGATTCCATTTGGCGGGCAGCTGGTTTTGTTGCGGATTTTGCAGGTCCGAGGCCTTGACGGTGCGCTCCAGGTCCTGCCCGATGACGAGCGGACGGCCGCCGGCAAAGCGTGACCACCAGCGTATGAGCGTGGCGTAGTCGGCCGTTTTGTGTCCTATTTCCCAGTAGAGTTGTGGCACGGTGTAGTCCACCCATCCCTTGTTGATCCACAGCAGGATGTCGGCATACAGGTCGTCATAGTTCTGCAGGCCGCGTGTGTTGCTGCCCGGAATGTTGCTGCCGGCCTGGTTGTTGTGGTAGATGCCAAAGGGCGAAACGCCCAGCTTTACCCACGGCTTTACGGCGCGGAGTGTGTCGTGGAGCATTTGTATAAAGGTATTTACGTTGTAGCGGCGCCAGTCGGCAATGTTGTTGATGCCGTTGTTGTTGGCCTGAAAGGTGGCCTTGTCGGGGATGGGTTGTCCGGCTGCGGGGTAGGGGTAAAAGTAGTCGTCAATGTGCAGCCCGTCGATGTCATAGCGGCGGGTGATGTCGGCGGCAATATGACAGATGTAGCGCTGGTTTTCGGGCAGGCCGGGGTTGAAGAGATATTGTCCGTCGTAGGAAAAGAAGCGCTCCGGATTTTTTACATACGGATGCGTCACGGCCAGTTCCGTAGTGCCTTTGGTCTTGGCGCGGTAGGGATTAATCCATGCGTGCAGCTCCATGCCGCGGGCATGACACTGCTCAATCATCCATTGCAGGGGGTCCCAGTAGGGTGAGGGAGGCGTGCCCTGCCTGCCGCTCAGAAAACGGCTCCAGGGTTCGTACGGACTGGCATAGAGGGCGTCGGCTTCGGCACGTACCTGAAACATCACCACGTTGACGTGGCAGCGGGCCAGGGCGTCGAGGTGGCGGGTGAGTTCGGCCTGCATGCGGTCGCGGCTCATGCCTTGAAACTGCCCGTTGACACACTGAATCCACGCGCCGCGGAATTCACGTTTGGGCAAATGGGCTTGCTGGGCATGTAACGTCACGGCCAGCGCAAAGAGAATCAGGAAAAGTAAGTTTTTTTTCATGTTTACATTAAACAATGGGGGTGGGTTTATAGCTGTTTTTCTGCTTGCTGCGCCCGGTGGCGCGCTGTTGCGGCCGTAAAGATACAAAAAAATCCCGTTTGCCGCAGTGCGGATGTGCAGGCGCAGTATATAATTTGTTTTTTGCTGTCATGCTGTCTCCTTTTTTTGCCGTTAAGCGGAATTTGAGTATTTTTGTAACCGGGCGCATGACCGTTTGGACGTGCGCAGTTTTAACCCTTTATGAATGATGTATTATTTTTTTGATTGGGGCGTTGCAGCTTTCTGTTTTCTGGTGGCCGTGTTTCTCCACTTGCGTTGCAGCAGGCGCTTTTTCCTGTTTTTGCAGAACATTCCGGGCGAGCAGGAAGACCGGTGGTATCTCATGCAGTGGCGCCACTATACGGGCAAGTGGTATGTGGCCTTTGGCATGCTCTTGCTGCTGCGGTTCAAGCTGATTACTCAGGGCCATGAAGGTTGGGGCAATGCCGTTTTGCTGGTGCTGCTCGTGCTGCTGGTATGGCTCAGTATGCAGCGCAGCCGTTTTCGCAGGGAGTAGCCCCGTAGCGGGAACTGCAGGCCGATACACGAAAAGTTCTACGATATGGAAAAACTCGACATTCGTCTGATTTTTGCCATCCTCAATGGCGAGGTGACAAAAGTAATCAACCGTCTGTTGCAGAAATGTTTGACGGAAGCGGGATTCAACATCACTCCCGAGCAGTGGATTGTGCTGACTGAGCTGTCTGAAAAAGACGGCCGCAAGCAGCAGGAGCTTTGTGATGCTACGTTTCGTGACAAACCTGCCATGTCGCGTCTGATTGACGATATGGAAAAGCAGCGCCTGGTGGTGCGCAAGGGGAGCGATTCCGACCGGCGGGCCAAATTCATTTACCTGACGGCACGGGGGTATGAAACCAAGGAACGCGTGCAGCGCGTCATGCTCAGGGCGCTGAAGACTGCGCTGTCGGGGTTGGGCATTGATGATTTACGCGTGAGCCAGTACGTATTGCGCCGGGTGTTTGAGAATACGACCGGCAAGGTCTTTCCCGGCGAGCATCCCTTTTAGCCGGCAGCTGGCGGAGCGGGCGCATGGCAGCCGGGAGGAAGAATTTTTCAGGTCGGACTTGGAGCAAAACAGGTCCGGCCTGAAATTTTTTTCGCGCCTTCCTGTTGTCTTTTCATACAGACCTGATGCGGAAAACCATTTCACGCCTTTGCATGGGCCGGGAGCAGCGTGTTTGTTTGGTTGTAAAATATTTGTGCCGCGCGGTGGGTCGGGTCAATGCTTTTTGGTAAATTTGCGCTGTGAAGTTACGAAAAGAGTGTAATTCATTGGAAATGAGCGTAGGTTAATTGCTCATGATAGTAATAGGTTACGATTTAGTTAGTTATCT
>OJQA01000097.1_pt1 | contig 54423 bp, 34 predicted proteins | sample 1598661 | NCBI WGS metagenome assembly OJQA01 (sample SAMN03922454, study PRJEB24848) | human gut metagenome | isolation source: stool sample | host: Homo sapiens | place: Germany | collected 2009-11 | reverse complement strand
TGCGCAACGTTGGAACCGGTTTCTACATGAACGGTAATACAACAGCCAATCCGAGCACTACTGCTGCCAGAACTCCGGTCAAGGTGGTTTATGGAAAGGCCGGCCAGTTTAATATCGTTATTCTGGAGAATGACTCTACTGAAAGTGGTTCAATTTATTTGAACAATAACGCCAGCAATGTGAACAAGTATTTCTTGGACGACAATTGCTACTATGCATTCCAGGAAGTGAACTTCGGAGCAGAGCCGTTTACTTACGTAAATGTTTCTGATGGATGGCAGTTCAAGTGCTTGCCGTTTGCTGTAGCCGGATGTTCTAACGGTTCAATGTATAACGTGTTGGGTGTAAATGCTGACAATCAGCTCGTACTTCAGATTACTGATGTTGTAGCTCCGGGTGATCCGTTCGTATATCAGTTGACCACAGAAGGCGCTACTCAGGATGACTTTGGTGTAGATCTCTCTCAGGGTCTGGTAAGCAAGGGTAACATTGTAAATGGTGTTGAAGGTTTCCTTAGCGGTTTGACTTTGACGGAAACCGGATACGGAATCCTGACTGGCGGTGACAGCATTGTTGTGACCACTTCTTCTAAGGTGATTGAAAACAATAGTGCAGTTGTAACCAAGGGTGTTCCCGTAGTTGATGAAGAAGGCGACTATCTGCTTGATATCAAGGGTACTATTACCGGTGTTGATACAGGTATCGAAGGAATCGTAATTGTTCCGAAGGATGGCAAGATTTATGACTTGCAGGGTCGTCGTGTAACGAAACCGGGCAAGGGTGTTTACATCATTGACGGTAAGAAAGTTTTCTTTAAATAAGTAAGTACTTAGGTTTATAAGAAATACTTGAAAATAGGCAAGCCCTCTCCGCTTCACCCGGAGGGGGCTTGTTGTATATTGCGGGCCGGCTGGTAACAATATTTTTTTCAGTTCGTGCAAAAGTTCTTATGGAGAGCGGGTTAACGCAAAATAGAGGGGAATTACTGAGGTTGCAACAGTATCAAACAGCGTCACTCACTTTTATCAGGGCGTTAATTTTGCATTGTCAGCGCTGATAAAAGAACAGGAGGCGCTCCGAAACCTCAAGTAAACGGAGCCTAGTTTAACCATTTAAAAAGAAAGAATTATGTTGAAGTACAATGTAGTGGCACGTAAGAATCCGCAAACCAAGGAATTGTTGTATTATGCCCAGCTGGTGCCGGTTACGGCGGTTGGATTGTCGGCTTTGGCCGCAGCCATCAGTAATGAGTGTACGGTGACGATACATGATATAAAGGCTGTGTTGTCAGCTTTGGAAGAAAAAGTGATTTCGTATCTGCAGAGTGGCATGTCAGTACGTTTGGGTGATTTGGGCTCTTTTCATCCTACGGTCAATAGTCGTGGAGCAGCAACTCCGGAGGAATTTAGCAGTACCAATCTGCGTGGGGTAAAGGTTGTTTTCAGTAAAAGTAGTGCCATGAGGTATGGCTTTTCGTTGAAAAATCCCAATCTCCAACTGGTGAGAAACGAAAATGGAGTTGAGGAAAGTGAGCAGGCATAAATATTTTGAAGAATACGTACCGTTGAAAAGCAGAAGAAATGACCGAGAAACGTAAGAATATTTGGAATATAGTAGTGCAAGTGTTGTTGTCAGCATTAACGGCTCTTTCGGGGTTGCTGGCAGGTTGTCAGTGGATGCAATAGTTTGGGCAGTATAAGAGTTCCGGCATGCTTGTCTTTGAATTTCGGACAGGCATGCCGGCATGTTTTGTAAAATATTTCGGAAGGAGTGTTATCCGTTTTTTTTACGGAGGGCAAAATGAAGGATGATGGCTCCGGCTATTCCGGCCAGCAATGTACCGCTAACTACACCGAGTTTGGCTTCGGCCAGCAGTAAGGGAGAATTCTCAAACGACAGGTTGGCAATGAAGAGCGATACGGTAAACCCGATGCCTCCGAGCATGGCAATGCCGCACAGATTCGGAATGTTCATGCCTTCGGGCATGTCTGACCATTTTAAGCGCACGGCCAGTAGGGTGAACAGCAGAATCCCGATGAACTTACCGACAACCAGTCCTACAACGATGGCTGTGGATAATGTGCTGAACGACATGCCCTGACCGCCGCCCTGTATGTTGACGCCTGCGTTGGCCAGTGCAAAAAGCGGCATGATGGCATAGTTGACCATGGCGTGCAGGTCGTCTTCAAGTGATTGTAGGGGCGAAATGACGCGGTCGGACGCCGACTCGATGCTTTTAAGTCTGCTGATTTGCGGCTTGCTCAGGAGCTTTCCGTGCAGGTGTTTGAGATCGAAGGAGTTGATTTGCTGGCGTATGCGGCTGATGTATTTTTCAACGTGTAGTCCGGGGGTGGCTGGAATGGTAAACGCAACAATCACGCCGGCAATGGTGGCATGCACGCCGCTTTGCATGAAAAGATACCATAGCAGCATGCCCAGCCAGAGGTATAGCCAGCGGCGCCGAATGTTACAGAGGTTGGCTATGATGAGCAGAAGCAGTACGCCCCCGCCAGCCAGCAGCCATGACAGGGAAAGATGGGATGAATAGAATATGGCTATTACAAGTATGCCGCCAATGTCGTCAACAACGGCAAAAGCAGTTAGAAATACTTTCAGGCTCAAGGGAACTCTTTTTCCAAAGAGGCTCAGAACACCCAGCGAAAAAGCTATGTCGGTGGCCATGGGGATAGCCAGTCCTGTTGCTCCGGGGGTATGGCGGGGGAGCAGAGCAAAGAGTGTTACCGGAACAATCATTCCGCCGACGGCAGCAATGATAGGCAAGAGGGCTTGTCGCAAGTTGGACAACTCGCCAACCAGTATTTCACGTTTGATTTCCAGTCCTACACTAAAAAAGAAGATTGCCATTAGCGCATCGTTGATGAAGCCGGTCAGGGTTAGCGGATGCCCGCCGTGACTGAACAGGTTGAATGAACCTATTTGGAGGGCTATAGGCTGTTGGAAAAACTGAAAATATTGGTCAGCCCAGGGCGAATTGGCTAAAAGCATGGCCACGACAGCTGTAAAAATAAGTAGGATTCCGCCATTTATGTGATAGCGTGTGGCACTCAAAAAGGAAAAGGCAGTGTGGATGATTCTTTCCATGATAAATAAAGAATATGGTTTATGCCACTATGGCATAAGCGTTTGAAATTCGTTCGCAAAAGTACGAATTTTTAAGAATGTTTCCAAACCTGTTTGGAGAAGTCATACAATAAAATCCGTCTGCGTTTGGATGCAAACGGATTTTATGATGCTATAGGGTTATGCGTGTGGACCGCCGTGAGGGGGAGGTGGTGGCATGGGATTCCAATGCGCATCGTGGCGATGGCGTTTCTTGGGCTTTTTAGGTTTTTTCGGTTTCTTGTGTGGGATGGGTTTGTAGTGTCCCGGTGGTCCGGGAGGCGGTAATGTCTGGCATGAATTCATGCCCAAACAAAGGCTAAGCGAAAGCAATAAAAGAAGAAGTTTGGTTTTCATGATGATTGCGTATGACTGTTATGATTATTGATGTCTATGTAATATTTTGCATTAAAGATACAAATAAATTAGTGGAAAGTACGGATAATTTGCTGTAAAGTCGGATTATGCAGGTTGTTTTTGTAGAAAATATACGACGGATTTCTTCTTCTTCAGTCAAGAGGTAAGAAATCCGTCGTGTAGTTGGTTAAATATATCAGAAGTTGCTTTTTGGAAATAATACTGTTTTACAGTAGTCGGCGGCTAAGGTATCGTACAGGATACCAAACCGAAAGGAATCCGACTAAAACAACCGTAGCAAATACCAAAAGAATGTCCCATCCGTGTACGCTGACAGGGTATGCGTCAATGATGAAGTTGCCGGAGGAGTTGCCCAGCTTGAGCCAGCCAAAGGTGCGCTGGCCCCAGCATACCGCCAGTCCGAGAACGATGCCGATCGTTGCTCCAAAAAGTGAAATCAGACGACCTTCGAAGAGGAAAATCTGTCGTATCTGATGGTCGTTTGCTCCAAGGTTGCGCAGCGTTTCCACGTCCTTTTTCTTGTCAATAATCAGCATGGAGAGGGAGCCGACTATATTAAAGCAGGCAATGAGGACGATAAAGGTGAGAAACAGATAGGCCATAACCTTTTCTATGTTCATAATCTTGAAGATGTCCTGCTGCTGTTCGTAGCGGTCGAGCACCTTGTAGCTGTTTCCCGTGATTTTTTTCAATTCCTCTTTGGCTTTCCGGATGTCAACGCCGTCTTTCAATTTCAATTCCAGTGAGGTAATCATTCCCTGTCGCTCAAACAGTCGACGGGCAAAATCAATGGAGGTAATCAGGTAGCTGTTGTCGTATTTTTTTTGATTGACGGAAAACACCACACCCGGCGAATATACTGAATCGATGCTGAAACTCTCTATGGGATTCATCATGTTTATCTGTTCGCCATTGCGTGGGGCACAGATGACGAGCGGGTGGCTGTAGGTTACGCCGTCGCCCATTTGGGCCGCCAGCTGAATACCAGGAATTCCGAAAGGCAGGTTCGCCGTTTGCAGGCGATATTCGCCGTCGCCGTACAGAATGTTTTTTATGTCCGACGTATGTTGGAACTGGTCGTCCACGCCTTTTACGGTAATCATGATCTGGCGGTCGCCGTAGAGGGCCAGGGCATGGTCTTCAACACAGGCCGATGCCGCTTCGATTCCAGGCCATTGCTTGACGCGCTGCAGGATGGGATCGTCGGCAGCCGCCGTTTTTCCGATAGCCGGGACTACTTTGATCTGCGGGTCAAACGAGGTAAAGAGCGAGGCTACCAAATCGCGGAAACCGTTGAATACCGACATGACACAAACCATGGCCATGGCGGCCAGGGCTACGCCGCCGACAGAAATGCCCGAAATGATGTTGATGGCGTTGTGACTCTTTTTTGAGAACAGGTAGCGCCGGGCAATGTAGAATGGAAAAATCATTTCTTCAGCAGTTCGTCAATATGTTCAATGTAGTCTAAAGAGTCGTCTACAAAGAATTTCAGTTCCGGAATAATTCGTAGTTGGAAGCGAAGGCGCTGTCCCAGTTCATAGCGGACGGCTTTCACGTTGTCGTTGATGTTTTTGATGATTTCCTCGCCGCGGTTGGAGGGGAAGATGCTCAGGTAGGCCCGGCATACGCTCAGGTCGGGACTGATGCGGACGGCGCTTACCGATACCATGACGCCATGCATGGATTTGGTCTGGAGCAGGAAGATTTCGCTCAGTTCCTTCTGTATCAGTCGTGATATTTTTTGTTGTCTTGTCGTTTCCATATTTTGTTCGTAAATAGTGTATGGTTACAAAGATAGGCTTGTTTTCTGATTTATTCGGCCATACCCGTCGTGAAATTTTCTTCTTTTTTACGGATAAGCGTGAGTCCGTCGCGCAGGGGCAGGATGACGGTTTCTGCGCTTTTGTCGTTGGCCACCATGTCATTGAAAGCTCTTATGCCCTGCGTTTGTGCGTCACGATCGTAGGCCGGGTCAATGACGTGTCCGTACCATAGCGTATTGTCAGCCAGGATGAATCCGCCGGGGCGCACCAGCGGAAGCACCAGCTGGTAGTAGTCGGTGTAGTGTCGCTTGTCGGCATCAATGAATACGAGGTCAAAGGCAGCCTGTCCCAGGGTCGGAATAATTTCCTCCGCTTTTCCGATGAGAGGCCTTACCCGTTTCCCGTAGGCCGATTCGGCCAGATTCTCATGTATCAGGTCTTCCAGTTCGTCATTGACTTCGATGGTATATACCGTGTCGTCGTCCGAAGCCAGTCCTTCGGCCATACACAAGGCGGAGTAGCCCGTAAAGGTGCCCAGCTCCAGCACCCGGTGGGGCCGAATCATGCTTACCAGCATTTTGAGCATGCGGCCCTGCAGATGTCCGGACACCATTTGCCCGTTCACCAGCCGCAGGTGGCTGCGGCGGTCAATGAGGCGCAGCGTGTCGCTCTCGGGCGAGATGTGTGCCAGGATGTACGCTTCCAGTTGTTCGTTCAGTTCGGTGGTCACGGGGCGGGTATTCAGGGCTTAAAACGGGAATGTGTCGGGGCTGTCGTTCTCAAACAGGGTTTTTACCGTATTCATTTCCATGAATGACGTGCGCTGTTCCTTGCGTTGACTGCCCAGATAGCAGATGCGGTCCTCGGGTTTGAGCAGGCCGTCGCCCAGCAGTTTGCGCAGGGCGGCCAGCAGGAATTCGTGGCCGTAGCTCTTGATGGGCATATAGATGGCCGAAACGCCGTATGAGAGGGCCAGGTGGCGCACGGTGTGCGGCTGGTAGCAGATGGCCAGGATAGTACATTGCCCGCGGAACGATGACACGTAGCGTGCCGTGCGGCCCGTATAACTGTCCATGATGATGGCGCGCAGCTGCATCTTGTGGGTGGCGTTAACGGCTTCCTTGGCAAAGAATTCGGTCATGTCGCACGAATCCGACAGCGGCAGACTGACGTCATTGTTGTCGGCAAATACGTCCTTTTCGGCCTGCATGGCAATGTCTACCATGGTCTTTACGGCCTCTACCGGATAGCTTCCGTAGGCCGTTTCGCCGCTCAGCATCAGGGCGTCGGCACGCATATACACGGCGTTGGCTATGTCGGTCACCTCCGTACGCGTGGGGCGCGGGTTCTTAATCATGCTTTGCAGCATCTGTGTGGCTACGATTACGGGCTTGTGTGCCTTGATGGCCTTGTCTACAAGGCGGCGCTGGATACCCGGTATGTATTTCTGGTCTACTTCAATGCCCAGGTCGCCTCGGGCCACCATAATGCCGTCGGCCACTTCCAGAATCTCGTCGATGTTGTCCACACCTTCCTGGTTTTCTATCTTGGCAATGATGCGGATGTCGCTCTGGTGCTCATCCAGTATTTTCTTGACTTCAAGTACATCTTCCTTGGAGCGTACAAAAGAGTGGGCGATAAAGGCCACGTCCGCCTCGATGGCAAAGAGGATGTTGTTGCGGTCGCGCGGAGTCAGTGCCGGCAGGTTGATGCGTACGCCCGGCACGTTTACGCTTTTTCTGGCCCCCAGGGTGGCTGCGTTTTCAACCCGGCAAATTAGGGCTTCGTCGGTCTTGTCCTCAACAATCAGGCCCAGGTCGCCGTCGTCAATCAGGATGTGTGCGCCGATGTTGACGTCGGCCACGAAGTCCGGATAACTTACGGCAATGCAGTCGTGGGTGGTTATGCTTTCGGGCGAACCGATGACCTGTACCTGCTCGCCGCGGGCAAAGGGTATGGGCTCCTCACACACGGTGGTGCGCACTTCGGGGCCTTTGGTATCCACCAGAATGGCAATGTGGCTCGACACCTCGCGTACGTTGTTGATGACGCGGGTCATGCCTTCCGGACCCTGGTGGGCGGTATTCAGACGAACAACGTTTACCCCTGCATCATACAGGCGCTGGATAAAGTCAACGCCGCAGCGGGCATCTGAAACGGTGGCTACAATCTTTGTTTTTTTGTACATCTCTATAAAGCTAAAAAACTGTCGTTATTGAAAAGAATCAAGTCGGGCCGGCGGGGAGTCGGCTTACAGGGGCTGTCCGCACAGCGCCTCTACTGCCAGCCGGTAGGAGTCGAGCCCGAAACCGCAGATTACTCCGCGGCAGGCGGCTGAAATCATGGATTGGTGACGGAAGGCTTCACGCTGGTGTACGTTGCTGATGTGTACTTCAATCACGGGGGACGTGATGGAGCGTATGGCGTCGTGCAGGGCCACCGACGTGTGCGTGTAGGCTCCGGCGTTCAGTACGATGCCGTCGTAGCTGAAACCTACCTCCTGAAGTTTGTTGATGAGCTCGCCCTCTATGTTGCTCTGGAAATAGTCTATTTCCACCTCGGGGAAACGGTTGCGCAGAGCGGCCAGACAGTCGTCCATGTTGCGCTGTCCGTAGATGCCGGGCTCTCGGCGTCCTAACAAGTTGAGATTAGGGCCATTGAGAATCAGAATTTGCATGTTTTCTTGGGATTTATGTGGAATTCCGTAACTTTGCCATGAAAGTAGGAGCAAAGATACAAAAAAACAATGGAATAATCCGGCAAACCCCTATCAATTAGCACGGCGCTGCGCCGTGTGCTCTTCCGGTTTTTTTCCGTGCCGTCCGGCGGCATCGGGAAAAGCACCTTGAAAAAACAGGGTCCGACTTAAATCCTGCTGGCCGGCACTTTGTTTTTTCCGGCTGCACGGCTGTGCAGACGGGGGCGGGGAGCCGGGGGAGTTGCCGCATTCCGAACCATTCAGAAAACTATGTCACGGATTATTTTGGAAACTCAAAGACTTCAGCTGCGCGAAATGACTCTTGCCGACCTGCCGTCGCTGGCGGCTGTCTTGCAGGATGAAAGGGTGATGTACGCTTATGAGGGGGCTTTTAGTGATGCCGAAACGGCTTTGTGGATGCAAAAGCAGCTCCGTCGTTACCGGGAGCATGGATTCGGGCTTTGGGCCGTGGTGCTGAAGGACACCCGTGAAATGATCGGGCAGTGCGGCATTACCCTGCAGGAATACAAAGGGAAACAGGTGCCCGAAATCGGTTATTTGCTGGCACACGGACATTGGCACAGAGGGTATGCCGCCGAGGCGGCCGTGGCTTGCCGGGAATACGGATTCAATACGCTGAATTTCAACGCCCTGTATTCCATTATACGTGACACGAACGTGCCTTCGCAGCAAGTGGCCCTCCGCAACGGCATGACCCTGGTGGACACCATTGTCAAGTTCTACCGCGGGGTCAGGATGCCCCATTGGGTCTATCGTGTTCAGAAGGGCAGATGAGGCTTGCCCGCAGGCGAGAGGGCGGAAACGGCGTTTTCCGCTTGTCTTTGCCCTTGCCTTTATGTATCTTTCGTATCTTTGCATGGCAGGAACATGATGAGCGTATGAACAAGAGCAAACAGACCCAGGAAAATACCGCCTCAGGCGAGCCTTCGTACATTACCGGATATGTGCGGTATCTGTGGCTTGAGGAGGGGCTTTCAGACAATACGCGCAAAGCCTATCGTGAGGATTTGCAGCGTTTTCTCAACTTTGCCGCCGAGCGGGGCATTGACGTGCTGAAGGCCGATTTGGCCGTGTTCCACGATTTTGTGTATGCCTTGCACTCTATGGGCATTTCCGCCCGTTCCATAGCCCGCATCGTGTCGGGCATCCGTTCTTTCTATCATTTTCTGGAAATCGACGGCTATTTGCCGGCCAATCCGGCCGTTCTGCTCGAGGCGCCGCGCATCGGGCGACATTTGCCCACCGTGCTGACACTTGACGAGGTCAACCGCATCGAGGACGCCATTGATCTGGGCGAGCCTGAGGGTGTGCGCAATCTGGCCATCATCGAGCTGCTTTACAGTGCCGGGCTGCGGGTGTCGGAGCTGTGCCAGCTGCGCCTGTCGGCCCTTTATCTGACCGACGGCTATATCCAGGTGCTGGGCAAGGGCCAAAAAGTGCGGCTCGTGCCCCTCTCGCCGGCAGCCATAATGCAGTTGCGCCGGTGGCTTGAGCAGCGGGCCGACATCGAGCCCAAGCCGGGTGAGGAAGATTATGTGTTTCTTTCCCTGCGCCGGCGGTCACATTTGTCCACCATTACCGTGTTCCATATCGTGAAGGTGCTGGCCGAGGCTGCCGGCATACAGAAGAACATCAGTCCCCATACGTTCCGGCATACGTTTGCCACCCATTTGCTTGAGGGCGGCGCCAACCTGCGTGTAATTCAGACCTTGTTGGGGCATGAAAGCATTACGACTACCGAAATCTATACGCATCTCGACCTGAACAACCTGCGCCGTCAGGTGCTGGAGCATTTCCCGCGTAATTTGCCGTCGGGTGACGACGGCGACGAAGCCCCCGCAACCGACTGACCTTCCGCACCCCCTTTTGTTGTGTCCTGCCGCAGGCAATCTTTTCAAAAAAATCCGTCAGGCACTCCGCAAAAAAGATGTATCTTTGCATCTATTCAAGAAAATCCAGCATAAAAATGAAGATACTTCATACTGCCGATTGGCATTTGGGCAATGTATTCCACCGGCACGGCCGTGAGGAGGAGCATCGCCATTTTTTACAGTGGTTACTTAATGTTTTGACCGACGAGCAGCCCGATGCGCTGTTTATTGCGGGTGACGTGTTTGACCATGCCAACCCTTCGGCAGCTGCCGAACGCCAGCTCTATGATTTTCTGATTCATGCCACGCAGCAGGTTGAAGGGCTGCAGGTGGTGCTGATTGCCGGCAATCATGACGGCGCGGCCCGGCTGGAGGCGCCGTCGTCCATTTTGGGCATGCACCGCGTGTTTGTGCGCGGACTGGTGCATCGCCTGCCTGACGGTCAGATTGACTTTGACCGCCATGTTATTCCGCTTCATTCCCGTTTGCACGACCGCGTGGAGGCCCTTTGTCTGGCCATTCCCTATTTGCGCAGCTGTGATTATCCCGAAGGATTCACGGCTCAGGAAGGCATGCGCAGTTTTCTGCAGGGCGTCAGCCAGGCTGCGGCAAAAAGCCGCTATGCCGGCGTGCCGCTTATGGCCGTGGCCCATTTTTATGCCACCGGGGCTGAAATTAATGATGCGGAGCACAGCGAGCGTCTCGTCGTAGGCGGGCAGGACTGTGTGGACCTTTCCAAACTGGGCGTCGGCAAACTGTCCTACGTGGCGTTGGGCCACATCCATAAGGCCCAGCGTGTGGGCGGGCGTGAAGAGGTGCGTTACAGCGGCAGTGCCCTGCCCATGTCGTTCGGCGAGCGGGGCTATCGTCACGGCGTGGTGTGCGTGGAGCTCGACGAGCAGGGGCTGGCCCAAATCCGTCAGTTGCCTTATGAGCCCTTGCGCGCCCTGTGGGCCGTGCCGGCTTCGGGGTGTGCCGAGCCCGATGAGCTGTTGCGTGAAGTCAGCCGTCTGCCCCGGGTGGGTAAGTCAAATGCCGACGATGCCGCCTGGCCCTATCTGGAGTTGCGCGTGCATCAGAACGTGCCCGACCCCTCGCTGCAAAACCGCCTGTTTGAGGCTCTGGCCGACAAGGCTGTCCATTATTGCCGCACGGTGAGCGTGTCCGACGCGCCGGTGCATGAGGATGAGCATTATTCCCTGCAGGGGTTGCAGCAGACGTCGCCTCTGGAACTGGCCGGCCGGTTCTACCGGCAGCGCTACAATGAGGACATGCCCGAATCCTTGCAGCAGTTGTTCCGGCAGGCCCAGCAGGACATGGAGCAGCAGTCCTGACGGCGGCCGGCTGTTTTTCCCCGTTTTTTTCTTCCCCTTCTTCCATGATTTGAACCGATTATGAAAATAGATAAGATAACGCTATGCAATCTGACGTCGCTTGCCGGTGAGCAAGTGGTGGATTTTACGGTGGAGCCTCTTCGCTCGGCCGGGCTTTTTGCCATTACGGGCGACACGGGTGCAGGCAAGTCGACCCTGCTGGATGCCGTATGTCTGGCCCTGTATAACAAGTCGCCGCGTTTTGACGGGGCTGAAAAGCTGAATGCTGACGAACGCGAGGTGCGCCAGACCGACGGTAAGGCTCTGTTGCAGACTGACGACGTGCGCAACCTCATGCGGCGCGGCTGCACCGAGGCTTACTCACGGGTGGAGTTTACGCTTGAGGGCGGGCGGCGCTATGAGGCCGGCTGGCAGATGAGCCTGAACCGCAACGGCAAGCCACGTCCCGTAGTACAGACGCTGCGTCAGCTGGCTCCGCGCCAGGAGGAAGTGCCCTCGGGCGAGGTTCCAGCACGCATCGTAGAACTGATAGGGCTGGATTATACGCAGTTTACACGTACGGTACTGTTGGCGCAAAACAGTTTTGCCAATTTCCTCAAGGCCAAGCGTGTGGACAAGTCGGCGCTTCTGGAAAAACTCACCGGAACGGAAATATACGGCAAGATTTCGCAGAAAATATATGAACACTATACCGAGGCCAACACCCGGATGAACATGCTCTCCAACGACTATCAGACGGCGGCGGCACGTTGTATGGACGAGCCTGACTACCGCAAGATGGAAGAGGAGCAGCAGCTGGTGGATTCGCAACTGAAGAACCATCGTGAGCAGCTCCTTTCGCTGCAGGAGCAGCTGAAGGATTTCGAGGCTTATTTCAAGGCACTTGAAAACGTACGGCAATGCGAACAGCGATATACCGAGGCCAACCGCAACTATGTGTCGGTTCATGCTCAGGAGCTCGAGCTGAAGCGCCACGACCTGGTGCTTGAGGTGCAGCCGGTGTTTCAGGAAATCAAGGTGCGTGAGGCTGACATCAGCGACCTCCGCCGGCAGGAAGAAAAGAACCAGGAACTGCAGGAGCAGAGCCGCGTGCGGGTGGAGCAGTACCGTAATCAGCTGCAGCAGGCCGTGGAGCGCGAAAAGAGTGCCCGCGAGTTGCTGCGTCTGCGCCAGCCGGCTTTAAAGAAAGGATATGCCCTGAGCGGCGAAATCAGGCAGGCCGAGGGCCAGTTGGGAAACTTGCGCAATGATTTTCATCAGTCGGAGCTTAAACTGGAGGAGTTGAGGCTGAGTCTGGCCACGCGGCGCCGTGAATATGAGGAAAACAAACGGACGTTGGCCGAGCTGGAACAGATGCTTCAGTCGCTGGCCATCCATCAGCGCATGTTTGACAGCTACGAATTGCTGCTCGACAAGTTCAAGCAGCTTTCTGCCGTTACCGATCGCCAGCAGCAGCGCACCAAGCAGCTGGCCGAGTTGCAGAACCGTAAGGTGGTGTTGCAGGCGTCAACTGAAAGGATGGTTAAACAGCGCAATGAATGCGAGGCCCGTTTGCAAACCTTGCGCAACGAATTGAAAATACATCAACAGGCCAACAGCGGACACGACGGGAAAACGCTTCAGCAAAACGTGGCCAAGCTGCAGGACCAGCTGAACAAGCTGGAAGGCGCCCGCACCTTGTGGAATCGTATTTCCGAGGGGTATGCCGAAATCAGTGAAAAGAGCGCAGCCATTGCCCGCGACAAGATGGATATGGAGCAGACCAACCGTCAGATTGGCGAATGGGAGATTGAGGTGGAGCGCCTTACCGAGCATTTCAAGGTGCTTGAGCGCTCGCATCTGTTGAGTCAGAGTAAGGATATTGTGCGCCTGCGCAACGAACTCAAGGAGGGAAGTCCTTGCCCGCTTTGCGGAGCTACCCATCATCCGTATCATACGGAGACGGAGCGTGAGCTCGGACAGCTTATCGACAATATTGAACGCGATTACGACGAGGCGCAGCGGAAGTTGCAGCATGCCGTTAAAACGCTGGCTGCACTGCGCGAGCAGCAGTCGGCGGCCCGTTCGCGCTATGATACGGAAAACGAGTATCTGTCCCGCCGTCAGGAGTGGGTCAGGGCCGATGTCGAATCGTGGGGCACGTATGCCCATCTTGCTCCCTCGTTTGCCGATTGCTCGCCCACGGTCAATCAGGACGCACGGCGTATTATGATAGAGCAGTTGCTCGAAAACACCGTGACTTCGCTTGAAGCCGCCGGAGAGGAGTTGGAGGTGTACAACCGGCATCAGACGGAAATCAACCGTATCAATGCTCAGATGGCCGATATCGACCTGGCCTTGAGCGAAAGCCGCGACCAGCTGAATTCCATCAATACCTCAATCAAGGTATGTCAGTCGCAGGCTGAAACGCTGCAGCGGCAGTTGCAGGACGACGAACGCCAGGCCGGCGAGGTGTATGAGCGGATTGATGCCCTGTCGACCCTGTCGGCATGGTTCTCCGACTGGAAGAATAACCGCGATGCCTTCCGCCTGAAGCTGACCAACCTGTATGAAGCCTGGAAGAGTGTGAATACCCGTCTGACTTCGGCCCGCGAGAAAAATGTGGAATTGGAGCATACCATTAAGGAACTGGCGGCTATTGAGGATACTACATCCGTACAGAGTACGCAACTTCGTGACAAATGTGCCCATTTGAGCGAGGTGCTCCACGACAAGCAGAAGGAACTGGAACTGCTCTTCGGCAAGAAGTCGCCTGAGGCGGAGGCTGAACGTATGGAAAAGGACATCAGCCGGGCACAGGAACTGACCCAGGAATCGCAGGTCTGTTTTGAAAAGGAAAACGAGAATTATCAGAATCTTAAGGGAACGGGGCATAACCTGTTTGAAAACCGTCTGAAGCGCCAGCAGGAAATGAGCGAGCGCCGGTCGGCACTGGACTACTGGATTCTGAAATTCAATGCGTCGAACGCTCCGTTGCAGTTTGCCGAGCTGGAACGCATATTCAGCGATCCGCGTGACTGGGCCGCCCTGCGTCGCGACATCGACCAGCGCATCAAGCAGGTAACCATTGCCGAGAACGAGTTGCAGAGTGCGCGACGCACCCTGCTCGAAACGCAGAATACCACCGGCGGCAGTTATGGCGAGAATACCGAAGTACGCAACGAATTGCAGCGGCGTACGGTTGAGCTGGATGGACAAATCAGCCAGCTTCAGCAGCGGGCCGTTGAAATATCGAATCGTCTGTATGCCCACAAACTGGGCATGGCCGAGGCCATGAAGGTGAAGCAGCAACTGGAGGAGGCTACCCACTTGCGTGACGAGTGGTGGAAGCTGAATACGCTTCTGGGCAGTGCCGACGGTAAGCGTTTCCGTGAACTGGCGCAGAGCTATACCTTCCAACTCTTGGTAGAGCAGGCCAATTTGCAGTTGCGTCACCTCTCGCCGCGCTATCAGCTCTATTCGCCCAAGGGCTCGCTTACGCTGGAGATTATCGACCGCGACATGTGTGACGAACACCGTTTTGTCAGCTCGCTTTCGGGGGGCGAGACTTTTGTCGTCAGTCTGGCACTTGCGCTTGGCCTCTCGTCCATGTCAAGCCGTAATCTGGCTATCGGCAGCCTGTTTATTGACGAGGGCTTCGGCAATCTTGACCATGAGTCGCTCGACCTGGTCATGAACGCGTTGGGCAACCTTGAAAATGCGCAGGGCCGTAAGGTGGGCGTCATCAGCCATACCGATCAGATACGCTCGCAAATCAGTCCGCAGATACGGCTGGTCAAGACTCCTCGCGGCGGTCAGAGCCGCATTGAAGTGGGGTAATGAAAACTTGTTTGTTCAATCTTAAAAATACCGATTGCTTATGTTCATGAATCAGTTTTATCTGACCATTACGTCAGAGCATCTGGAGAAAGTGCTCCAAAAACTCATTGACATGGGGCTTGCTGCCGGCAAGAATATCCTGCTGGCCATTGTTGTGTATATTGCCGGACGTTTTATTATCAAGCTTATTAACCGGCTGATGTTGCGTACGTTTGCGCGGCGAAAGGTTGAATTGTCGGTACAAACTTTTCTCAAGAGTTTTATTAATATCCTGTTGACCATCATTCTGATTGTTTCGGTAATCAGTGTGCTGGGCATCAATACAACATCCATTGCAGCCTTGCTGGCATCGGCCGGTGTGGCTGTGGGTATGGCCTTGTCGGGCAATTTGCAGAATCTGGCCGGCGGTCTGATTATCTTGGTATTCAAGCCTTATAAGGTAGGTGATTATATTGAGGCACAGGGCACGCAGGGCACAGTGCGCGAAATACAGATATTCCATACCATCGTAACGCGTCCCGACAGTACGTTGGCCTATGTGCCCAACGGGGCCATGAGCAGCGGACTGATTACCAACTATTCCCGCAACGAGTTGCGCCGTCTTGATTTTGTGGTGGGAGTGGATTATGGAGTCGACGTCAGTCGCGTGGAGGAGATTACCCGCCGTATTGTTGACAACAATCCGCTCGTCCTGTCGGATCCGGCACCGTTTATAGCTGTTGACGCTTTGGCTGAGAGCAGTGTGAATGTCTTGATTCGCGTGTGGAGTAAAACGACCGACTATTGGAAGCTCTACTACGATTTGCGGCGTGAGATTTACGACACGTATAACCGTGAAGGCATTGATTTCCCGTTCCCGCAGCAGACGGTGCATATAGCCAAGTCGTAGGCTGCATGCGGGTTCTGCCCGCGCCGGTTGAAATAAAAAAGGAGCAGCGGCAAGCTACATTACGGATGGCTTGCCGCTGCTCCTTTTTATTTAGGGAAAGCAAGATGATTGGCTTTATTGTTTGGCGGAACGCTGCCCGTTTATCTGTACCACTTCATAAACCAGCAGTACGGATTCATATTCTGCAGCAAAACCGTCGTCCCACTTTCCGTCGTCAGTTACTTTCAGGGTTGCCCGAACGGACTTGCCGTTTTTCTTTCCACCCGTCAGACGGTCATATTGGGTTTCCAGTTGCCCTCCGGTACGGTCGGCTACCCAATATTCGGTAGAACTGCCGTCCGGCGTAAAGCTTCTTACTTCGTGACCGATGCGCAGTGTGCCTTGCAGCGTTTGCAGGGTGGTGTGTTTGTCGTCGGTTGCCGTGGTGGCTGTGATGCTGCTCTCGTCAAACAAAGGGGCATCCTGTCCGATTTCAACAAACAGCGCCTTGCCCGGAGCCGAATCAAACAACTCAAAATAGCGCATGCCGCTGTTTCCTACCCCCCAGCCGCTGCAGGTGATGGGTATGGGGTAGTGTGACATGCTGTCCTGTATTCTTTTGGCATATTCTCCGTCCGGTTTTAAGACGTAGCGTTCTACTCCGGGCCTTCCGGCGTCGGTCTTTTCCAGACGTGCTGTCTGACGGGCGTCCCATCCGGGCTGTCGGGCCAGGGCCTTGAGCAAAGCGTCGGGACCTGCACCTTCCATCTTAATCCATTGCATAAGACGGTGGGGACGAGCGTCGTTATTGCGTACCATTACGGCACCTTCGGCGTCAGCCAGCACCGTAATATTTTTGCTGTGCTGGGCCCAGAACGTAAGTCCGCCTCCTGTTACTTTTCTCCATTCAAAGCCTTCGTAGGGCGCACGTTGTGGCGCTTTTTCAGATGTTTTTTCAGTAGGAGCGGGTGTGGATGAACCGTTTCCCTTGGGAGGCTGGCAGGCTATGGTCAGTCCCATGAACAAGATGGGGAGAAAGTATGATTTCATGGCGTGTAGAAAAATTAAAGTTTGAAGTAGTATGGATTAAATCCCCAGTCGTTTTTTCAGTTCCATGAGGATTTGAATGTCTTTGTCGCGCATTTTCCCGTTGGTGCCCGGCGGACAGTTGAGAATGAGGATGTTGTCGTTCTTGGTGCATTGGCGATACAGCTTCTCCAACTCGTCTACCGTTTTGTATTTCAGGTCTTTTGAATTGTAGAACCAGCATTGGCTGATGCATACGGTTGATTCCCAGGGCATGTAATACTGCTGGCCGTTGTAGGTAAACAGCTTGGGGTCGTTGTCGGTGGGCAGGTAGGGGTCGCCCAGTCTGAAGTCGCTCGGGAAGTAGCGTATGGGGTAACCTTCCTTTTGCTGGTCGGGCAATACGGGGTGGGTATCGGCATTCTGAGGCAAACCGATGCTCCAGTTTACGCCAATCTGGCAGTTGGGTTCGCGGCTTTTGATGGCCTGGTAGATTTGCAGTATCGGCCACCGGTAGTTCTGCTTGGTCCATCCGCCGTCGAGCCAGAATTCAACCAGCGGAACGCGTTGCGCACGTACTTTCTGCAGCAGTTCGTCAATCTGTTTGAGCATGTATGCGTTGTAGGCAGCGTCTTTCGACGGGTCGTTGACCTCGGGGTTTACTTTCCGGTCCCATAGCGAATAGTAGAGTCCCAGTCCGATACCGTATTTCTTGCATGCTTTGGCCACGGCCGTCACCACGTCGGTCGTATTGCCCGACGACGCCACGTCGTATTCGGTATAGCGGCTGTCCCACAGGCAGAATCCGTCGTGATGTTTGGTGATGAGAATGACGTATTTCATACCGGCGTCTTTGGCCGTTTTTATCCATTGCTCGGCATCAATTACGGGCGGCGCGTACGAGGAGGCAGGTTTGGAGCCGTCGGTCCATTCTTCGTCATGAAAGGTGTTGATGCCGAAGTGGATGAACATGCCGTACTGCCGTTTGATTTGTTGCTGTTGGGCCTTGCTGGGAGAGGTTGAAGGTTCGGGCAGGATGTAGCGGTGGTCTGCCAGGGCCGGTTGGGCCAGCAGCATCAGGCTGAGGCCCGAAAGCACGAAAGCTTTTTTCAGTTTGTTTTTCATGATAAGTAGATTTGAGTGATGAGTAATATGTGTAAACATAAAACGGAAAAGTGTCTCCATTTCTCTAAAAGCGTGGAGAAGACACCTTTCCGTTTTTTTTGATGGATGTGTATTGAAATATTTCAGTCTGCCGGGAGTGTGCCGCATGCGCCATACGGGGTGTTCCCGTATCTCCCCGGACAGTTTTTCTTATTTCACTTCGCTGCCCGGCTTCACTTCGCGGTCAACGGTCATGACGCTCAGACTTCCGTCAAAGTTCTCGGCTGAGAGAATCATGCCCTGGCTTTCAATGCCGCGCAGCTTGCGGGGGGGCAGGTTGGCGATAAAGCATACCTGCTTGCCTACCAGTTCTTCGGGCTTGTAGTGCTTGGCAATGCCGCTGACGATAGTGCGGTTCTCCAGTCCGTCGGCAATTTCAAACTTCAGCAGTTTGTCGGCTTTGGGCACGCGCTCGCAGGAGAGTACCGTACCTACGCGCAGGTCGAGCTTCTCGAAGTCTTCAAAAACAATGTCTTTTCTTATCGGGTTGGCCTTGTGGTTGGCCTCTTCGTTGGCCTTTTTGGTATCCAGCAGCTTCTGTACCTGTGCCTCAACCACGCTGTCCTCGATTTTCTCAAACAGCAGGGCCGGTTCGCCCAGCTGGTGTCCGGTAGGCAGCAGGTCGGTCTGTCCCAGCTTGTCCCAGGCCAGTTCGTCAACGTTCAGCATCTGGCGCAGACGGGCGCTGCTGAACGGCAGGAACGGTTCGAAGGCAATGGCCAGGTTGGCCACCAGCTGCAGGGAGAGGTTGATAACGGTCTTGACGCGCTCGGGGTCGGTCTTAATCACCTTCCACGGCTCGCTGTCGGCCAGATATTTGTTGCCGATGCGGGCCAGGTTCATGGCCTCCTTCTGGGCGTCTCTGAAGCGGAAGTCCTCGAGCAGGCGCTCCACCTGAGCCTTGACGTCGGTAAACTCGCGGATGGTCTGCTCGTCATATTCCGTCAGGTTGCCGGCAGCCGGCACTACGCCGTTGTAGTATTTCTTGGTGAGCTGCAGGGCGCGGTTCACGAAGTTGCCGTACACGGCCACCAGCTCGTTGTTGTTGCGGGCCTGGAAGTCTTTCCACGTAAAGTTGTTGTCCTTGGTTTCGGGCGCGTTGGCCGTGAGCACGTAGCGCAGCACGTCCTGTTTGCCCGGCAGGTCTTCCAGATATTCGTGGAGCCATACGGCCCAGTTGCGTGAGGTCGAAATCTTGTCGTCCTCCAGGTTGAGGAACTCGTTGGCCGGCACGTTGTCGGGCAGGATGCACGAGCCTTCGGCCTTCAGCATGGCCGGGAATACGATGCAGTGGAACACGATGTTGTCCTTACCGATAAAGTGTACCAGACGCGTGTCGGGGCTTTGCCACCACTCCTGCCACGTGTCGGGCAGCAATTCCTTGGTGTTGGAGATGTAGCCGATGGGCGCGTCGAACCATACGTAGAGCACCTTGCCCTCGGCACCCTCTACCGGCACGGGAATACCCCATTCCAGGTCGCGGCTTACGGCGCGCGGCTTCAGTCCCATGTCGAACCAGCTCTTGCACTGGCCCATCACGTTGGAGCGCCATTCCTTGTGCTCCTCCGTAATCCATTTCTCCAGCCACGGCTGGTGCTTGTCGAGCGGCAGATACCAGTGTTTCGTCTTGCGCAATACCGGTTTCGAGCCGCTGATGGTGCTGTGCGGGTTGATCAGTTCGGTAGGAGAGAGTGCCGTTCCGCACTTTTCACACTGGTCGCCGTAAGCTCCTTCGGCGTGGCAGTGGGGGCATTCGCCCATGATGTAACGGTCGGCCAGGAAGGTCTTGGCCTCTTCGTCGTAGTATTGTTCGCTTTCCTGTTCAATCAGTTCATGCTTGTCGTAGAGCGTACGGAAAAAGTCGGAAGCCGTCTTGCAGTGTACCTCCGACGTGGTGCGTCCGAAGAAGTCGAACGAAATGCCGAAGCCCTCAAACGAGTCGCGAATCAGCTTGTAGTAGCGGTCCACCACTTCCTGAGTGGTGCAGCCCTCCTTACGGGCACGTATCGTCACCGGCACGCCGTGTTCGTCCGTACCGCAGATAAACAATACGTCGCGTTTTTTCAGACGCAGGTAACGCGCATAGATATCAGCTGGCACATACACCCCCGCCAGGTGACCGATGTGTACACCGCCGTTGGCATAAGGAAGTGCAGCCGTAATGAGCGTACGTTTGAAATTCTTTTCTGTCATATCCAGTTTTATGCAGTTGTTATAATAATCTCAGTATTTGGGGTGTAAAGTTACTTATTTTTTTGTATATGCAGGTGCTTTTGTCTGCGATAACTTGAATAGGCGGCGGGTGCTTTTGCCAAAACCGGTAAGTACCCGGAATATATGGTTTATGGTTCAACTGTATACAAAGTTGAAGTTTTTTTCGGCATCTATCCCGACCTGGCTGACTATCGTTTCCAGGGCGACCTGGGTGCCGTGGGACTGGTGTATGGCTACAGTTGGATGCTGCCCAACAAGCGCTGGAGCATTGAAGGCGTCGTGGGGCTTGGCTTTGGGCTGACCCATTATACGCAGTATGCCTGTGCCGTATGCGGCAGCAAGGTTGGCGAGCGTACGCGCGGCCTGTTTATGCCCACCAAGTTGTCCTTGTCTATTGTGTACTACATCAAGTAGCTACACCCTTCCTTCCGCTCTTTATTCAAACCGATAATTCTACTGACTCTGATTTTCTGAAACAAGATGAAATCAATTCATTATATAGCATTATGTATGTGGGCCGTGTCGGCCGCCGGAGCCTTTGCCCAGGCCGGGCAGGATTTGCAGGCCGAGTGGCCCGACAGCACCACCCTGCGCCTCCGTTTCACGCTGGCCGAGGGGAGCGACGCCGTGGGCAGCAACTATGCCGTATGCGCCACACCCTATCTTTACAGCGACCGGGGCGACACCCTGCAGCTTCAGCCGTCGGTGTTCCGCGGCAAGCGCAACCAGCGCTATACCGAGCGGGCCCGCTATTATGGCGACACCGCGCCGGCCGCCGACCGTGAGTATGCCCTTGGCAGTGCGTCGGCCTACGACCTCACCCTGAGCCGCACGGACCATCCCTGGCTCTTCCGCGGTAAGGTCAGTCTGGGCGTGATGCGCGAAAAAGAGGGCTGCTGCGACGTGGCCGACCTGCCCGCAGCCGACAAGGGATATTTTGTGTACATCCCGCCGTTCAATCCCGTGCTGCCCTTTGTGCCCGACAACAGCGGCCGTGCCGGCGAGCTGGAAAAGGACAACCCCGTGCTGCACCACATTTCGCAATACCGCCCGTACGACAAGTCGCGCATCCTGCGTAAGGAGAAGGGCGCCCTGACCATCTATTTCCCGGTAGACAAGTCACAAATCCGCACCGATTTCCGCGAGAACAAGACCATTCTCGACCGCATTGTCAGCATTACGCGTGAGGTGATGGCCGACACCACCTCCAGCGTCAAGGTGATTCAGATTGTAGGTCTGGCCTCGGTTGAAGGTCCGCAGGCCCGCAACAACCGGTTGGCCGGACAGCGTGCCGACGCCCTCAAGCGCTACATCCAGCAGCGTGTCAGCGTGCCCGACTCGCTCTTTGAGTGCGCCAACGGCGGTGAGGCATGGACCGAGCTGCGCGACCAGATTGCCGACAGCCACTTTGAAGGTCGCGACGAGGCCCTGCGCATCATTGACACCGAGCCCAACCTCGACCGCCGCGAAGCCCTCATCAAGAAGCTCAATGGCGGACGCACCTACAACTACCTGAAGGAGAACCTGCTGCGCGACCAGCGTAACTCGGGTTACCTGCAGATTTACTACGACTACGTGCCCGACCACGCCGCCGCCACCATCAACAAGGCTTCGGCCCTGCTGGGTGAGGAAAAGTATGACGAGGCGCTCCGCCTGCTGCGCACCGTGGAGGGCGACAAGCGCGCCTACAACGCTCTGGGCGTGGCCTACTACATGACGGGCAACACGGCCCGCGGTGTGGAATACCTGAAGGCGGCCGCCGCCAACGGCAACGAACAGGCCCGCCAGAACCTGCAGCGCATGGAGGCCACCGAGCAGGCCAAGGCCGCCAACCCGCAGCAGTAAGCAAGACACATATAATATTATTCATTCATAAAGTTTCATTTTAATCAAAATCTTATGTTAAAGAACAAAAACTTTGCGCTTGGCACAGCTGCCCTGTTGCTGAGCACTGCAGGTTTCACCGCCTGCTCCTCTGACGACACCTTCACCGGCAGTTCCTTGTCCGGCGAAGCTGTAAAAACTCAGTTCGCTATCAACATCCCGACTCCGGGTGTAAACGGAAGAATGACTGCGGAGAATACACAGCAGAGTGGTAACTTCCTGGGAATGCACAACATTAAGTTGATTCCTATGACTACAAAAGGAGCTGCAGGTCAGACTTTCTCCAGCATTTTAAGTCTGGATGCAATTGGCACAAGTGGTTTTGATCCTGCTCATACCAAAGTCTATTCCGATGTTAATATTCCTGTTAATACTACGAATTTCTTATTCTATGGTGCAGGAAGTACTGCTGAACCTTCAAGCGCTGATGAGAAATTCCAAAAAGGCGTACTTACTCAGAATATAGCTGGTATTTCTACTGATAATATTACTTTCAGTCTGCAAGCTGCTAAGGGAGAGGATGCTGAAGGTCAAGCAGGAAAATTGTTGGAGGTATTGAAAAATGTAGCTCAGGCTTCCGGATGGGCTGGTACAGATATACCTGAATTGCAGACTTTGTATCAAAACTTCATCAAATTGACAGCTGGTTCTGCTAATTCTATTTGCAAGACTTTGGAATCTTTGTATAATTCTGTAGCCGCTATTCAGAAACCAGAAGCAGCTACAATTGTAGCAGCTATTGAAAATGCCATTACTGATGGTGGAACCTTTGTTTATGCCGATGGTAAGTTAACTACAACTTTAAATTATCCTGCAAATATCAATATGCCGGATGGCGCTGCTGTCCTTGCCTATAACTCTGGCGATAAGACATTCTCTTATGTAGATGGTGCCTCTACCACCGGAACAGGTATGAATCTTCAGATGGCAGATGTTTGTTTCCCTGCTTCTATCTATTATTTTGCCAATACAGGTTTGAAGGCTACAAGCAGTGAGCAAAGTTCATGGCCCGCAACTAGTGATTGGGCATCTTCTTTTAGTGGTTGGGATGAGATAGTTTCTGCTACTACTCGTTCAATCGCTTTGGCTGATCCTATTCAGTATGGCGTAGCACGTTTGGCTTTGACGGCTAAGTGTGAGGGAAATTCGTTGCAAGACCAGGATGGAACACAAGTTTCTGTACCTGCTGATGGTTACGAAATTACCGGTGTCCTGATTGGTGGACAGCCTGATGAAGCTGGTTGGGATTTAACTCCTAAGACTGCTAGTTTCACAAAAGTTGTCTATGATAATAAAATGAATAATACTGTTACCGCAAAGGCTGATGCACCTAATGGAACTAACTATACGATAGTTCTGGATAACTATCAGCAAACTACTCCTAATAAAGTAAATATAGCTGTAGAATTTAAAAATACAGGTGCTGATTTTTATGGTGTTAATGGTATTGTTCCTGCCGGTGCCAAGTTCTATTTGGTAGCTCAGCTGGATCCCGCAAGCTATCAAGGACAAATCAGTGGTGTTACAACTCCTTATGTCTTTATGAAGGGTTACACCACTACTGCCAATCTGAAGATAAAATCGTTGGCTAATGCTTACAATACCATTCCTGACCTTCGTGCTTCAGAATTGTCTTTGGGCTTGACGGTTGATTTGACTTGGAAGACTGGTATTAACTTAGATGTTGACATCAACTAATTCCCCTTACCTTCCGCTAAGGAAGTGAAACAAAATCCCTCCTGCCCGGAGTCACGCGGAGCGTGCGGGGCAGGGGCGCATAGGGTGGTAGGCTTTGATCGGCCTGCCACTCACTACACCAAAGTCCGTAGAAAAATTTACGGCGAGCCGCCGAAAAAAAATTAGGCGGGATGTAAAAATTTTTTCAAGCAGTGTAAAAATGATGATGATACGCAAATCTTTCGGTATAGGTCGGCTCCTGCGGCTGGGCGGTTGTCTGGCTTCAGCGTTGTGGCTGACTACGAGTTGCATCAATGAAGACTTGTCGAAGTGCGGTCGCGACTACGCGGTGGACTACGAAATACAGTTCTCGCCCACGTTGCAGCTGACGTTGGACGAGGACTTCGTGACGCCCGAGGAACAGGCCCTGGCCGGCAGCCTGCGCAGTGCTCTGGGCAATGTGTTGAGCGACAAGGCCCGGGTGATGGACCTCTCGTATTTTGAAGAGCAGAGCGGTGAGCTCGAGAAGCACCAGCGCCTGACGCCGAATGCCAACGAAACGTCGGTGACGGTGTACATGAACCGCGGCAACTACTACAACGTGGCCCTGGCGGCTACGGATACCGAATACAAGGTGAGCGTCAGCAACGCCTCCACCTACGGCGGCATCAGCCTGCTGCAACAGGCGGCCGACACGGTGGACGCCTACCACTCGGCCCTGTACATGGGCCTGGAGCGGCTGGTCCTCTCCAATGAGTCGGGCCACTACTACGTGCCGCTCTACATGGTGAACTCCGTGCCCGTGCTGGTGGTCAACACCACCGGCTCCACGGCCAGCCTGATGTCGACCTACGTGCGCGGTACGGCCTCGGGCCTGCACTGCGCCGACAGCGTGTTTGTGTACGACCGCAGCGCCGTGATGCGCACCGACCGTACCGACGCCGGCAACCTGACGGCCTTTCATTGCGTATGTTTCCCCTCAGCCAACACGCCGGCCCAGCGCCGTGCCACCGACAGCGACCTGACGCAGGCCGAAGGCAGCCTGTGGGAGATGGACGCCTACACCCGCACGGCCGAGGGCAAGTATGTCAAGAATACCCTCTACATCAAGGAACCCCTGCGCGCCGGCGCCATGCTGGTGATTAAGGTGAAGCTCCAGAACGACGGCACGCTGACCACCGACAACCCGGAGGTGGGCGTATCGGTAGAGCTGAACTGGAAACCGGGCGGTGACTTCGACATCGAGATTTAAGAGAGAGGCACCACCACGCCGCGAGGAACAGCCGGCGCGGAACGCCAAAAAGAGGGGAGGAACGAGATAATGAAAAATGAAAAAAGTTAAGATACCCATGAAAAATAACCGGTTTAATATTCTGAAAACCACAGCCATGCGCAACGCATGGGTTGTGGTTTTTGTCGTAGCAGGCACCACGCTGACCGCTACTTCCTGTGCCGACGACGACGACGGCGCTGTGGCGTCGGGCTCGCGCCAGAAGGTGCAGCTGCTGGTGAGTGTGCCCACCCAAACGGCGGCGGCCAGCCAGCACCGCCTGGTCGACCCCGGCACGGCTGTGCCCGAGGGGACTGACTGGGACCGCCTGACCGTCATCCTGGCCTATGCCGACGGCAGCCGCGTCATCAAAACCACACTGACCAAGACAGATTTTGAAGCGCTGGATGATTACGACGAAAATCACCGCGGCGTGAAGCTCCTGACCATTGACGCCTGGCTGGGCGAGGCCTACATTTACGGCGTAACGTACAGCAGCGGGGTTGCTGGTGATCCGGAAACGGCCATCAACGCCTGCCAGAGCAATAAGGCCGTGCAGGATCTGACCATTTCCAACACTTATGCCTCGGGCGATGTAGCCAAGTTTGTGAGCGTGGCTACGGGTTACTATCAGACCAGTGAGAGCAAGAACCAGCCGGCCCCGTTTACCGTAACGGCCGAAGGAGTCGGCCTGGGCAGCAACCTGCCTACCATAACGCTCACCCGCCTGGCCACGAAAATTGACGTGCAGTGGGATGTGGCCGACGCTTATGACAAGGGATATACCGACATGAAGCTGACCAATTTCAGCCTTACGGGCACGACAAGCGGGTACTTGTTCCCCGCCATCAGCGGCCATTCGGCACTAACTTCAAGCACAGTGACCTTTACCAATACGACGCCCATCAGCCAGCGCAACGGGCGGCAGTATCACTACACGTTCACCGACGGCGTGACCAAGCCGACCATTACTTTCAATATTTCGGGAAAGCAGAACGGCACGAAGGAGGTTTCAAAGAACTACACCTTGAATTTCCAGAAGCCGCTGCAACCGGCTACGTGGTACAAGGTGAACGCCACCATTAGCGGCATGGAGGGAGCTACGGATTACACCCTTTCTAATTTTGAGTAACGGGACGCTCCCCAAGGATTGAAAAAAATACAAAAACAGACATACATTATGAAAACAAAGAGGCGAAAAATGCTAAGACTCCCGATGCTGCTCCTGGCCTTCTTCCTGGCCGGAATGGCAGCGGCGCAGAGCAAGATTTATTACGTCAGTCCTACGGGTACCGGCGACGGCTCGTCGTGGCAAAGTGCGATGAAGCTTTCTGATGCCTTGACTGCCGCCAGTGCCGGCGACCAGATTTGGGTGAAGGGATTCGTGACGGTGGATAATGCTGACAAGTTGTACAAAGGCAGCTTCACGGTGAAGTCGGGCGTACAGCTTTACGGCGGTTTTGCGGGTACGGAAACCAAGCTGACCGACCGCGTTACGCTGGGCAAGCCCTATCAGCTGAAGTACCGCTCCGTGCTGTCGGGCGACAAGGATAACAATGATGTAGTGGACAATGTCGACCTCATCTTCCCGGCCAACACGACCCGCTCGGACAACGCTACCCATGTGCTGACGCTGAATATGACGCCGACACAGACTTCCGGCAACAACAATACGTACCCCACGGTGGTCAACGGCTTCACGATTACCGGTGGCCAGGCTGCCGGTGAGGACGGAAAAGGCGGTGGCGTCTACGTGACGGGCGATAATACGGGCGGCGGCAACTTCCGCATTGAGCGCTGCTTCCTGTTTAACAACTACGCCACGCAGGGCGGTGCCGTTTATGTGGATGCTACGGTGCAGAACCGCAACAACGGCAAATCGCTCATCAATCAGTGCGTCATCTACAACAACGCCGCCGGCGAGCGTGCCGCGGTGGAGAATCAGGGTGGCGGTGTCTACCTGGCCGGCGAGGCCACGGTGGTGAACACCTCCATCTTTAATAATGAGAACGGCGGTATGTACCTGCAGGGCAGTGATGCCGCTGCGGTCAATGCCACCGTGGCCCGCAACACGGGTGCCGGTGTGGACGCTGCTTCAACCAGTCAGAAGGTGACCAACTCCATCATCTGGGGTAACTCCGTGCTCTCGCTGCAGCAGCAGCCTACGTTAAGCCATTCGGCCTTCCATGAGGTAACGGTAACCAATACTGATGCCGGTACGGATGGCAACGGCAATGTTTACGTGGCCAAGGAGAACCGCGACGCCAAGGCCGGTCCGTATTTCGACGCGCCGTCACTGCGCACCGGTTACGACCGCGACTTCAGCTGGCGCGACATGGCTTACCCCACGTGGTCGTGGAACGTGCTCGAGGGCTCAGTCATGATTGACAAGGGCGACAACGCCGCATATCAGACCGACGTGTACGGCAACGAGGACATGGCCGGCAACAACCGCATCAGCGGCACGGCCATCAGCATCGGTGCCTACGAGTACCAGTACCTGCCCGCTTCGCGCATCCGCTACGTGAAACAGGGGGCCACGGGCGACGGCTCGTCGTGGGACAACGCCTCGGGCGACCTGCAGAAGATGATTGACGAGCTGGCCGAGAGCGCCCCCTCGCAAACCGGTGAGGTTTGGGTGGCCGCCGGAACCTATACGCCGCAGGTACAGCTCATCAGCGGTACCGACTACTCGGCTTCGTTCCGCATGCGCGACGGTATCAGCGTGTACGGCGGTTTTGCAGGTACGGAAAGTTCAAAACTCGAGCGCGCCAAAGGCGCCATGCCCTGGAACTTTACGAACGAGACCGTACTGTGCGGCGCCGCCTATGCCAACAACCTGAGCTGGAACAGCAACCGCTGGACCCTGACCAGCGACTCGCGCCACGTGGTATGGTTTGCGCCGATGCCCGACGAGGGCGCCACGAGCTTTACGCACGTCACCACCCTGGACGGCGTCACCATCAAGGGCGGATATGCCCAGGGCGGTACCGGCCTGACTGAGTTCATGACCGACCGCGGCGCCGGCGTCTACATGTCACAAAACGCCTACCTGCAGCACTGCATCGTAACGGAAAACACGGCCACTGGCAACGGTGGCGGCGTTTACGAAAACGGTGGCCGCGTGCTCTACTCCTTATTATATAATAACAACTCCGATGCCGACGGTGGTGCCGTCTACATGGACAACGCCGGCATCGTGCTGGCCTCCATGCTGACCAACAACTCGGCGTCCAACGGTGCCGGTGCCTACCTGAGCCACAACGCTCCGTGGGCGGCCGACGGACAGAACCATCCCGAGTACCTGATTGTCTCCACCTCAGTGGTGTCCAACAACACGAGCCGTAACAACGGTGCCGTATATTGCGACAAGGGCGGCGTGCTCCTGCAGAACACCATCACCAACAACTACTGTCCTACGGCTACCGACAACACGGCCAGCAACGCTTCGCAGACCGGTGGCCTCTACATCGACTCCTATGCTCTGGTGGTGAACTCCGTGCTCTGGAACAACACCATTCAGGACCGCAACGTGCCCATGTATGCCAAGAATCCTACGGCACAGACGGTGCGCTTCATGTACACGGCCCTTTCGGGTATGAACAACTCCATCTGGAACAACACCCTGCAGCAGGAAATGATTCAGCTGTCGGACGGCAACGACATGACGGCTGAAAACACCGTCAGTCCGGACTTTACCGCCGGTTATCCGGCGACTCCGGGTGTGGACGGCTCGCTCAGTCAGGTCAGCTATTTATGGAAACCCGTGTCCGGCTCCAACCTGCGTGCGCAGGGTATGACGCTCGGCACGTTCCCCAGCGAGGTGCTCCTGGCGCCCGAAATAGACATCGCCGGTTCGCTCTTCGCGCAGAAGCCTGCCGTGGGGGCCTACAATGTGGAGACTGTCGATATTAATCCGGCTGACGACGGCAGCTCGTTCAAGGTGTACGTCAATGTGGACTGCACCGTACATGACCACGACGGCAGCTCGTGGGACAAGGGTTACCGTTCGCTCAACGAGGCCATTGCCTATCTGGCCGGCCTGAGCAAGGCAGAAGTGGGCGACCGCACCCTCGAGGTACACGTACAGGAGGGTGACATCTGGCCGCGCTATGCCTTTACCAACCTCGACCCCCAGACGGCCACCATTGACATTCCGGCCACGGCCAGCGGCGAACCCATCTATATTTACGGCGGTTATGCCGCCGGTACGCACGAGCGCACACCGCTCACCACGCGCTCCATCATCAACGGTAACCACGAGGGCAAGGACCAGACGGCCGGCCTCTACCACTGCATCACGGTGGCACAGGGAGCCAAGGCCATAATTGACGGTTTCCACATCATCAACGGCTATGCCGCCGGTGAGGCCAGCCGCCAGTATGGTGCCGGATTGCTCGTGCACACCGGAGCCGACGTCACCGTGCGCAACTGTATTTTTGAGAACAACACGGCGCAGGAAGGTGCCGCCGTCGATGCCCGCGGTGCTACGCTGAAGATGGAGAACTGCGTGGTCAACAACAACACCAATACCGATGAGAATGCAGCCGTAGTCAACGGCAACGGCAGCAACCTGACCCTGAACTTCACGACGCTGGTGCAGAACAAGGGTAAGGCTTATTCCGACGGCGCCGCGTTGAGCTCTTCGTATGCTACGGCCAACACCTCAGGCAATACGCACACGATTGACATCAATACAACCAATTACACGAACCCCACCAAGGCAGCCGGTGCCACACTGGGCTTCGACACCTATCTGGGTGGCTACTCTTCGTTCCAGCCCACCAACCAGAACCCGGTGGTCAATCAGGGAACGGCTGTAAATGAAGTCTCTACCGACATCACGCTGGGCAGCCGTAGCCGTGGTGGTGCGCCCGACTTGGGAGCTTATGAGGCTGACTTACCTGCCGATGGTACGGTGATATATGTGCGTGCTTCCGACGGAAATGATGGAAACGACGGTTTGGCTTGGAATCGCGCCAAGAAAACCATTACCGCCGCTTTGAATGCAACAAGCGCATCCACTAAGGAAATCTGGGTTGCTGCCGGAACCTATAATGAACAGGTTACGATGAAGGAAGGCGTCAATGTATTGGGCGGCTTTGCCGATACGGGCAACCCAACCAATAAGCTGGACGACACCAACCGCAACATCTCTAATACTACAGCCGGATTCATGACCACTATTGATGGTCAGGCCGGTGGTCGTGTGGTTACTCAGAATACTGATTTCAACACGCAGACCACTTGGGAAGGTCTGATTATTCAGAATGGACATACTTCAGGTTCTGATGGCGGTGCCGGTGTATTGTTAAGGAACAATGGAAAGCTAAGCAACTGTCTTGTTCAGAACAATGAATATAACATGACCACTGGAAATTCAGGTCAGTCACTTGGCGGCGGTGGAATTCGGGTAGAGGGTTCCGGCGTGATTGAAAGTTGTATTGTCAAAAAGAATAAGGTAACTGCTGATGGACGAAATTCCTATGCGTGTGGAGGCGGTTTGTATTTGCAGACGAATGGTAGTAATGCGCCTTTATTGATTAATAGTATTGTTGTAGAGAATGAAATTACCAATAAAAGTACAGGAGGTTGGGGGACAACCTACACTTTTAATATTTTAGGTGCAGCTGCCTATCTGACAGGTAGTGGCTCAAAAATCTATAACTGTACTTTTGCTTATAATATGGGTGATGCCAAGTATGATGGTTGGTTACAATCTAGATCTCCGGCAGCTGGTGGCGTATGGGATAGTTCCTATGATTATAATAATTCTAACACAACCGGCAGCTCATTCTATAATTGCATATTCTGGGGAAACTATGGAAAAGGAAATTCTCAAGAAAGTACTTATCAGGTAGGAACTTCAGGTTTTAATAGTGGCCATGGCTTTAATCCCAAATTGTATAATTGCTATATCTCGGCTACCTCAGCAGCTCAGGTTACATCTGGTAATATAGACCTTTGGGATAAAGTTGATGAATGTTACCAGTTTGGTAGTTATGCAGATAATAATGATGGTACAGCATTTTATGAGGCTTGTCTTTCAGCTGCGCCCTTTGACAATACGACATTTCAGTTAAACAATTCAGGTACAGGCCTGCACTGTATTAATAAGGGAGAAAATAGTTATGTAGAAGATAATAACATTAACTTGGATGCCGCCGGTGCTACGCGTATTCAGTATTGTACGGTGGACAAGGGTGCTTACGAGAGTACTGATGCCATCGTTTTGCAGCCTGATGCCAATGGCGTTTATTATGTGACGGAGAATGGTGCCGGCACAGCCAATGGCTCTTCGGTTAGCAACGCTGCCTGCGCCATGGAGCTGCAGCGCGTACTCAATGTGGCCGGCGAGCGCGTCAAGAGCGGACAGACTGCCATTGTGAAGATTGCCGGCTACGAGGGTGCTTCGTTTACCTATCATGCCAATACGCTGAGCGACCCCAATGACCCGCAGAGCTATACCTACGTTATTCCTTACGGCGTAACCGTAATGGGTGGTTATGACGGCATGGCGGATGACTGGACCAAAGCCGAAAGCTACAACCCGATGAAGTATAAAACCGTACTGTCCGCCCAGACCAACAATTCGGCTTTGGAGCAGCAGGTAAATGGTTACCACACCATCAGCTTCGGGGCCAAACCTGAGGGTTGGACGGGTGCTGATAACGCCAAGACCATTGTCGACGGCTTGTGCCTGACCGACGGTAAGGCTACGTCGTTGAGCAACCTGCCCGAAAAGACTCACGGTGGCGGTGCCATCGTACCGGCCTGGGCCCACGTGCGCAACTGTATTGTCAGCTACTGCCAGGCTGAAAAGGGCGGCGGTCTGTACCTGCTGCCGGGTGCCACGGTGAGCGGTACGGCCATCATCGGCAACACGGCGGAAGACGGCGGCGGACTGTATGCCGACGCTACTGAGGTAACTGTAACTTCGGCCAACCGTGCCCACATGGTGTCCTGCACCATTACGGACAACACGGCCACATCCGAGGGCGGTGGCGTCTATATGGAAGACGGCGCCCTGATGGCCCTGAACGCCGTGGTATGGGGCAACACCGCACCTTCCGACAAGAACATCAGCGGTGTGGTTTCAACCACCTTTGCGGACGACGTGTGGAACAAAGCGCTGGAAAACAGCATTACGGAGTACTATCCCTTCAACTACTCGTTTGTAGAGACCTACGACCTGCCGTCCAACTTTGAGAACACGTCCATGACGAGCGGCAACAGCGAGGGTGACAACAGCTACTTTGCCAACGATGAGCGCATTCTGAAAACCTATTCGCCGCTGATTAAGCACGGTATGGACACCAAGTATCAGCCCAGTCTGGTCACTGCTTTGGGCCTGTCGGCAACCGATATGCAGGGCATTCAGCGCAATCAGGACGGTATGCAGCGCGTGGATGCCGGTGCGTATGCCTTTGATGGCGGCGTCATGCCGACCGACAAGCTGGTAACCCGTATCTTCGTGTCGCAGGGCGCCAATGTGCAGCTCAGAGATGGTGCAAACATGGATGACTACATCGGTCGCTCGTTCTACACCTCTCTCACGTGGCTTGACGATGCCCTCGAGTACATCAAGGCCGTGCGCAGCAATGGCGTGGCCACTGCCGATACGAAATTTGAGATTCTGGTGGCTGGCGGAACCTATACGCCCAGCTACCAGCGTTCGGGCGCCGCTTCCAATACGGTGGACCAGCGTCAGAACTCCTATGTCATTCCGCAGGGCGTCAGCATTTATGGCGGTTTCAGCGGAACGGAACTCTATTCTTCGAAAGCTAACGACCAGTCCGATATTACCAGCATCCCGAACGTATCGGGTACACTGACTTGCAACGGCGATATTGCCGGCATATTGGCAAAACGCGAAACATCCGACTTCAATCAGAACGGCATTATCGAGCCGTGGGAGCTGGCCAACCAGACCATCCTTTCGGGCCACGTGAATGTGTCGGCCAATGTAAAGAATGCCTACCACGTGCTCTTCTCCACGGCCGATGGTTCGGGTACGGTGAATCCCGTGGTGCTGGACGGTATTACCGTGATGGACGGCGAAACCTCCAATACGCTCAGCAATGTGCAGAATGGCGACGAGCTGGGCCGTGGCGGTGGTGTTTATTCCAGCGGCGTGTCGTATCTGGCCAACCGCTGCCGCTTTGTCAACAATTTTGCGGTACGCGGCGGTGCCATCTATGTGCGCGATGCCAAGCTGACGCTGATTAATTCGCTGCTGGCCGGCAACGGTACAGTGGACAACCCGACAACAGAGGGCGGTGACTGTCAGCCGCCTCGCGGCGGTGCCGTGTACGTGGCTGGAGTTTCCTCATCGCCTAGTATATCGGCTGGCTTGTATGCCGTGAATACCCTTTGGGTGAACAACGAGACCAGCGGTCAGGGCGGTGCCATCGGTACGAACTATGCTGACGGATTGGTAACAGGATATGTACCGGAAGTCTCGCTGATGAACAATACCTTTGCCCTCAATAAGGCCCAAAACAATGCCGTTATTTATCATCACAATGGTAAAAATGTCATTACCAACACTTTGATGTGGGGTAATGTGGCTACCGACGGTAACATTTCGCAGACGGATGAGTCCAATACTACCATTACGCACAGCGCCAGCGATGTGACGGATTTGAGCGGCACGGGCAACATCAAGCTCTCATCGGTCAATACCGACGTCAACGGTCCGCGCTTCACCCGCCCGGCTACGGTGGCCGGTGTGGCCGGCAATGATGCCAACCACCTTTGGAATCCTTCGTCCATTTCTGTCCTGACCGATGCCGGTGATGGTACGCAAAAAGCCGATGACGGCTCTGTCAGCGGAGCCTACTACGACTGGTGGGACACCAATAGTCTGACGGATTACGAGTCGCAGTACATGGGCAACGTCATGGGCAACGTCAGCTACTTCCGCTATGCTGGTCCGCTCAAAGACGACGGCATACAGGCCGATAAGCCGATTGATATCGGTGTTTACGAGTATCAGTACAATACCGAGTTCCCCGAAATGGATGCCATCTACGTGGCTACCACCGAGAGCGGACGGGCCGACGGCTCCAGCTGGGCCAATGCCACTTCCGACCTGCGTGGTGCCCTGGTAGCCATGGCCAACCCGAAGGGCGGAAAGAGTAAGGACAAGGCCGTGTACATCAAGGCCGGTAACTATTCGTCTTCGCTGCTCTCTACCGGCACCTCCTTCCCCGTACATTTGGGAACGACAGCCTATGGTACGTCGCTCACCATTAAGGGCTCTTACAACGAGTCGGGTGTGCAGGACTTCAGCCAGCCTACCGTCATTACTACGCAGGACGGCCAGGCCAGCCTGTTGATGGATGTTACTACGCCGGACGACAAGAAGACGGTCAGCATGGAGGGCCTGAGCTTCATCAATACGAATGCTGATGGCAACGGCCTCAAAGTGAGCAGCCAGGGCGGCGCCATGACGCTCAAGCAGCTGGCCTTCCGCCAGAATGCGGGCACCGGTTTGCAGGTTGCTTCCGGAAATGCGGGCAAGCTCTTGCTGGCCAATGTGCTCTTTGCCGATGGTGGTACGGGTCTGGCCGCTGACGGAAACACTACGGTGGTCAATGCCACCTTTGCGCAGAACAAGACTGACCTTGACATGACGAATGGTACGCCGGCCGTATATAATTCGGTGGCCTGGAATAATGGCACGCAGAAATTGCAGACTGACGGCACCAATAATAATGTGGCCATTGACGGCACCGTAGCTAACGATGACGTGCAGAACGGTCCGAACTTCCGCGACCCCGAAAATGGTGACTACCGCATCCGTCCGAGCGTATTGCTGCTGGACAAGGGTAGTCAGGATAACTATAAGACTCAGGTAGGCATCAGCAGTTTTGACAACGAAAAAGACCTGGCCAACAATGCCCGTCTGACGGGTGACCAGATTGATGTGGGTGCTTACGAGTATGAAGCCACCCTGAAGCCTATTGTTTACGTAAAGGCTGACCTGACGGGTACGGCCGACGGTAACAGCTGGACCACCGCCCTGGGCGACCTGCAAGGCGCCATCGACCTGGCCGGCATCTACGCCAACGGACATCAAGGTGAGCAGGCTTACGTATTTGTACACAATAACTATCACGCAGCTTCCAACGACCAGCTCAACCTCTCTATGCCGAACGTCAAAGTGTATGGCGGCATGAATGACGAACGGAGTGATGAAGCCTTGGCAGAGGATTTCGGTAATACGGCTACGGTGGTTAAGAGCTTGCTCGGCAAGCGCAAGGGTATGCTGGAGGCCACCAGCCGCTCGTCGTTGCAGAACGTAACCCTCGGCGCTGATGCCGTAGTGGACGGCTTCGTGGTGAACGGTACGGCTGCGGTGAATAGCGGCGTGCTCTCTACTTCGGTAGTGAAGAATGATGTTAGCGGTGCTACTCCGGGCGTGCTTTACAACTCACTGGTTTTGGGTGATGTCAGTGGCGTAAAGGCCGTTAATGTGACGGCTACGAGGACGATTGCAGCAGGCGGCAACAACCGCGCTTCTGTAACTGAAACGAATAGCTATGTAACGACTGACTACTGGAAGTATCAGCTGATGGAAACCTCGTCAGATATTGACCCGGCGGGTGACCGTATGGTTATCACTGATTATATGGCTAAGGTAGGCCACGAGCGTGACCTGATTGGTAACCAGCGTATCCGCAATAATAAGGTGGACAACGGTTGCTTCGAGACTTGGAACATCACAACTGATGGTGCTCAGATTACGGCGACCGACAAGCCTGTGGGTCAGTCGGTGGTTTACGTGCGTCAGGGCAAGGAGTTGTCAATGGCTGAGGAAGTATATCCCGAGGGCCAGAACTTCACCCCCGGCTACCTGCTGCTGGAGCATCAGGCCGGTTTGCGCGGCAATGGCAATTACATCAGCCTGAACAACTTTGCCGTTGAGCGCAACGTAGCGGCCGGCGGTAATGATTTGGCCGTCATGCCGTTTGACGTAAAGGGTGGTGTTACTTCGGATGCGGGCTACAGCCTGAAGCGTTACAACGGCAGTAGGCGTGCAGCTTACTCAGCCAATCGAGTCAACCGAGTGTAGCTACCGAAGGCTTCCTGATTGAAAATACTTCGACCGACAAAATAAAGGTTCGCTTCAGCGGAACATCCTATACCGAGGGTGGCGCGGACAAGAGCGTCGTGCTGATGAAGTATAACTTCAACGAGCCGTGGACCTCTACCCCTACCGGTAGCAACCGCTTTACGCATAAGGAGAACATGAGCTGGAACCTCTTTGGCTCGCCTTACCTCTGCGCCATGAACTATGGCGATATGGAGTATGGTCGTGTGCTTTACGGTTATGTAAAAGGAAACTATCAGACGGTCAATACGGCGGCCGAAACAACTGCTCAGGGCTTCATCCCGGCCGGCGACGCCGTATTTACGCAGACGGCTACGCTGAAGGATGTCGAGACCTTTACGGTGGCTACTTCAGCCAGCCAGCAGGGCAAGGCTTATGCGTCAGCCGCCCGCCTGCAGCTGACGCTGAGTCCGGTCGAGGCCACCCGCGCTACGGCCGACGAGGCTCCTGCATCCGACATGCTGCAGCTGAATGCCGTGCCGGCCGACGAGGCCCGTCAGGACTTTGACCTCGGCGCCGACGGCGTGAAGTGGATGAGCACGGCCGCCGTGCCGCAGCTCTACGCCGTGCGCAGCGGCAATCGCTATTCGCTCCTCTCTGCCGTGAGCGAGGAGGGCGAGACGGCACTGGGCGTTACGGCGCCGAAGGCCGGCGTTTATCAGCTGGGCATTGTCAACAACGAGGGTTACGAAACGGTGGAACTGACCGACCACGAAACCGGTCGCACCGTTGACCTGACCACTTCGGCCTACACCTTTACGCTGCCGGCCGACACTTGCCTCGACCATCGCTTCACGCTCCGCTTCCGCACCCTGTCGGACGAGGGAGCCGCCGGCGGCATCCGCATTGAGCTGCAGGCCGACGGCAGCATCTGCGTGAGCGGTCTGGAGGCCGGTCAGCACGTACAGGCCTACAGCGTGGGCGGCCAGCTCGAGTGGAAGCACGTGGCCACCGAGAGCCAGTGCGTCTTCCGCCTGCAGCGCGGTGTTCACCTCATTGAGGTGAGCGAGGGTGGCACCAAGCGTGCCGTCAGCAAGCTCATGGTGCCTTAGCACAGCACACACGCGGTGTCGGGCCTTGCGCCCGCACCCATCCCCCTATATCAGCGGCGCGCTCCGTCCTGCCTTTGGCAGCCGGGGCGCGCCGCTCGTTTGTGTCCGCCCGCGGGCGGTGGGCATTCATGTGCGGCGGGAACTCTTTACGGGGTGCCGCCGAAAAAAAACTCCGAGCCGCCGAAAATTTTTTCCGAGCCGCCGAGTTTTTTTCCCGAGCCGCGGAAAAATTTTTCCGAGCCGCCGAGTTGGGAGGGGGAGGATGGGGGAGGAAAAGAAACCGTAACATGATTGTGACGCCTTCGTTACCTGCGGGTCAACGAATCGACACATCTGCTCCGTAATTTTGCCTGCGAAAACAAGTGATAGTTTCATTTAAAAATTGAAATTTATGAGATTGAAAGGATTCATGAAAACCGGCGCCCTGCTGGCGCTGCTTTCGGCAGGTGCCGCACCTGCCCTGTCGCAGGAAATTACCCTCGATTCCAAAAACTTTACCACGCCTTCATGGACGCGCCTGACCCGTCTGATGGCTGAGATGCAGGATGCCTCGCAGCCTTACAGCATCAACATGACCGTCAACGGCGACCCCCGCACGCAGATGGGCTTTGCCTGGTTTACGAACCCGGAGGTGAAGAGCGGAAAGGTGCAGATTGTGGCCAAGGCCGACGCCACGGCCGAGGATTTTGCCAATCCCGACCTGATTCTTGACGCCACTTCGGCCGACGTGAAGGACCTGAACTACGTGACGGCCAAAAATTACGTGGACGGCATTGAGGCCAACGCCAAGCGCTCGTACACCAGCCACAAGGCCCTGGCCACCACGCTGAAGGCCGGTACCACCTATTCCTTCCGCGTAGGCACGGAACAGGGCTGGAGCGAAATCGGCCATTTTACCACTGCTTCCGATTCGTACAGCGCTGAAAAGGGGTATTCCTTTATCTATATGACCGATACGCAGGCACAGAATGACGAAATGTTCGACGTGTCGCAGAAAACGGCGCACGCCGCCCAGCAGTTGGTACCTGAGGCACAGTTCGTGCTGGTCAACGGTGATTTGGTGGAGACTTCGGGCGCCAACAATTCGGAGTGGGAATATGAGCAGTGGTTCGGCACGATGCAGGACATCTGGATGAACTACCCGCTGGTAGTGGCGCAGGGCAATCACGACACCAGCTCGAACAGTAACTTTACGTGGCACTTCAATACGGACACCAGTTTCAACCAGAATTCGGCCGTTACAACAACCATGGACGGAACGGTATATTCGTTTGTTTACGGCGACGCCCTGTTTATGGTCATCAACTACGAGGACTACAAGAAGGAGGGTTACTTTCAGGCCCTGGCCGACTGGATGCGCAAGCAGGTGGAGGCTCATAAAAACGTGAAATGGCGTATTGCCACCTTCCACAAAAACATGTTTACCGGCAGCAAGTCGCACCAGAGCGACAGCGACGGACGCCTGGTGCGTGAGAGCATGCTGCCCGTGTTCGACGAGTTGGACATTGACCTGGCCCTGCAGGGACACGACCACATTTATGAGGTGATAGGCCCGGTCAACAACAGCCGGAAAACCCTGGTTGAAGGAGCCGTGGAAGAGGTGGAGACCGTAGAGCCCGGCGGTGTGCGCGAAAACATGACCGGCAAGCAGGGTGGCGTGTTCAACGTGAAGGAGGGTACGCTTTACTTCCTCAACAATTCGGCCGGAAAGAAAAAGTATGAGCCGCGCAACGAGCAGGCCATGATTGACGCCTATGCCGACCATCAGGTGGAAAACTACTGGGGGCTTTTTTCCGGCAAGTTCGGACAGACCGGCGAGCCTACGTTCAGCAACGTGACGGTTACGGCCGATACCATCTTTATCAGCACCTATACCGTCGATGATGCCGGCACACCTTCGCTGTTCGACTCCTTCAAGGTAATCAAGGAGGACAAGACAACCGAGGGTATGACCAGCGTGACTACTCCGGATGTAAGGATTTATGCCGACAACGAGGCCCGTACCATTGTCATTGACGGCGTGGAGCCGGAGAGCGTGGAGGTTTATGCCGCCAATGGTGTACTGGCCCGCCGTATTCAGGGCAAGGCCGTGTCAGTCAGTACGCAGGACATGACCCGCGGACTCTACATCGTGAAGGCCGTGAAGGGAAAGAAGAGCTATTATGGAAAAGTGGTTGTAGCCTGACCTCACCACTGTTTTCTCTACTTAGGTTAAGCAGCCCCGGGAACGCTCTTTGCTTCCGGGGCTTTGAGGTTTAAGGGGGCGCGGTGCAAAAAAAAGGAGAGGCCGGACGCTACACTGCGTCCGGCCTCTCTCTCTGTATGCGTTTGTCTGGCGGTGCCGTGTTTTATTGAATCAGCACGCGGCAGGTTTTTTGTCCCGACTGGATGATGTAGGTGCCGGTGGGCAGCGGCTGGCCCAGGGGTACCCGCTGTCCGCTCAGGTTGTAGGCGCGGGCGGGTCCGTCGGCATAGATGGCCTTGTGGCTGATGCGTATGCCGTCGGGCAGGAGAGTCTGGCTGATGCCGTCCTCAATGGCGCCGCTGGCGGTCAGCACGAAGGTGGTGCGCCAGGTGTCATTGCCGGAAGCCGAGTTCCAGAAGTCGAGGGCGCCGGTGCCTTTGTTGATGACCACGTAGCCGTTGTTGCCGGTGTAGGCATGGAGCAGGTAGTTTGATCCGCTCTTTTCCAGTCCCCATTCAGCCGGCTGCTCCTGCAGGGCCACGGTGTTGCCGCTGCGGTAGAGGTAGCGCTGGTTGTCGGCGTTCTGAAGGGTGACGCGGCCCTGGGTTTCGGCTGCGCGGATGAGCCATTTCTGGGCGAGGGTATTGCTCTCGGCGTAGGCCTTACCGTCGCCCGAGATAAAAAAAGGCGCGCCGGCATCGCCGATGTTTTCCAGGCTCGAAATGGTAAAGTACGTGTCGGGCGAGTATCCGTCGACGGTGATGCAGGTGGCCCGGGCAGCCTCCATGGCAGCTTCGATGGCCCGTGTAGCTTCGGTGTAGCTGCTCATCTGCTCGATTTGCTCGTCGGTAGGAATGACTTTGCGGAGGGCTTCAATGGCATTCTGCTCGTATTCGCCGGCCTTGGCGGTACTGATTTGAGCCTCGTCGTAGGTGTCGGCTTCAGCCATCTGGCGGGCCTGGTTTACGAGGTTCTTGAAATTCTCGAGTCCGGGGTTACCGCTCACCAGCCAGCTGATGGGCAGGGTGACGAAGTTCATGCTGTAAGCATCGTCGCCCATGCTGTTGTCTTCGTAGTAAACGGCTACGTCGCCGTTGGCCAGGCGCTCGATGGTGGAGTAGGCCGAGCCCAGCTCGCAGATTACCTTTTTATATGGATAGGTCTTTCCGCCGTCAATGCTGGCGTAGAGCGTGACGTTCTGGCGGGAACCGGAATTACAGATGGTGTGCAGGATGATGTCGTCGGAGTAGACAAGGATGTCGGCGTTGCACGAAGCACCCCAAATCTGGCTGTTTTCGTACTGCTGGCCCCAGGTTTCGCCGCCGTCGGTCGAGAGGTTGAAACCGCGGTTGCCGCTGCGGCGGGTGGAGAGCATGACGGTGCCGTCGGGCAATTCGGCCACTTTGGCCTCGTCGCCGCCATCGTAGGCTGAGGTGGCAGATACGTTCCAGGTCAGGCCCTCGTCGTCAGAATAGAGCGTATAGTTCTGGTAGTTGCCGCTGCTGAACTTGCAGACCATGGCAAACATGACGCGGCCGTTGCGCGTGGTGTCCTGCTGGCGCTGCAGCAGGATGCCGCGGCCGGAGGTGGTGAAGCCGCCCTGCAGCTGGCCCTGCGTGTACTTCTGACCGTAAATCTGCGTGGTCAGGTCTTGGGGCTTGCTCCAGGTTTGTCCGGCGTCGTCGGAGTAGGTCATGTAGTAGCGGATGGGGCTGTTGTAGGAAGAGCCCTGGAACTGCTTGTCGGCCACCATGAGGCAGATGACGCGGCCGTGGGCCGTTTCCACCAGGGCGGCGTCGCCATAGCCGTAATTGGGCGATACGGCCGGGTCGCCGGCAATGAGCTTGCCTTCGGACCAGGTCAGTCCGTTGTCGTCGGAGTGGCGTGTGATGAGGTCAATGTAGTTGGGCAGGTCGCCGTTGCTGTTGTAGCGCTTGTCGGTTACGGTGACGATGCGGCCGTTGAGGGCGTCGTCCTTTTGGTGGCGCAATACCAGCATGGCCGGGATGCGCCAGTAGTGCGAACCGTCGTCGTAGGGGTTGAAGAGCATGGTGTGCGACTTGAAGATGCGTGCCTTTCCGGTGGGGTTGCTGTTGATGTCCAACTCGCCGTCGGGCTGCTGGATGCTCTTGAGGGTAGCGTCAATCTCGTGGTCGGGCGTAGCCGTCGGTTTGAGGTCGGCAGTGATGAAGAAGCAGGTGCTGCCGGCTTCCAGTTTTTGCGGTTCGCTGAATTGCAGCTGCACGGTGTTGCCGCTGACGGTTACGGAGTCGAGCAGGGTGGCCTGTGCTTTCAGTGTGCCGTAGAAAAGGTTGGAAGTAGAGCGGTAAACCTTGATGCAGGCCAGGTCGGCGGCAGCGTCGGTAGAGCCGCTCAGGTCAATGGTCATGCCGCTTACGGACGTGCTGCCCTGGAATCCGCCTACCTGCAGGTCGGCACGCATGACGATGCGGTCGGTATTGCCCGGCGCCATGGTGAGGAAACCCTGTACGGCGTTGGCCGACTGGATGCTGACGGGGGTGTTCAGGTCGCAGCTTTCAAAGCGGAACTGGCATCCGGGGTCGGAGGTGTTGCTGCCCCCGCCGTAGCTGATGACGCGGTAATCGTCGCCCGAGCCGCCCTGGTGGAGCTGCTTCGTGCCGGAGACGATGATGTAGAGGTCGTTCTGGCCGTTGATGGCCTTGATTTGCCAGCCCGTTTGCGGCTCGGTGCTGACGGGATAGAAGGCGGGATTGATGCCAATTACCTGCGTGCGAGAGGGGTCGATGTAGACGCCTCCCGAGCGGCAGACGAGGTTGTAGGTGCCGTCGGTGCGCAGTTCCACGCGCCAGAGCTGGTCGTCGGCATACGTGACTGAAGCCGCACCGCTCAGGTAGGTGGCCGTGCCGGCACTGGTGAGGGTACGGTTTTCGCGGTTCGGGGTGAAAAGCCGGAACCACTTGGGCGCATCGGCCGTTGAACTTTCAAAAGCCACGGCCAGCATCTGCGCCGGCCAGCCGAGCCCTATACAGCAGAGCGCGGCCAGCAGTTTGCGGTAGATGTTGTGCATAGTTTTTCTGAATTGTATTTTTTGAGGTTTATTTAGTTGTTTCTGAGTGAAAAAGGCGTTTAGCTGAAATGCGGCCGTGTAGCCTCAACGAGCCACTTGCGGGCTTCGGCGTCGTGCGTGAGCAGCGGCATGAGGCGGTTGCGTACGCGGGCATGATAGGCATCAATCCAGTGCATCTCGTCGCTGCGCAGCAGGCGGCAGTCGATGGCGGCAAAGTCGTAGGGGCAGAGGGTCAGGACTTCAAAGCCCATGAATTGGCCGCAGGCCTCTTCTTCGGGCGGCGTGACGAGCAGTACGTTCTCAATGCGCACGCCGAATTTTCCTTCGAGGTAGATGCCCGGCTCGTCGGTGACGGTCATGCCCGGCAGCAGGGGAACCTGCGTACAGGCCCGGTGGTTCTTGCGTATTTGCTGCGGCCCTTCGTGTACACAGAGGTAGCTGCCTACGCCGTGCCCTGTGCCGTGACCGAAGTCGTAGCCGTGTTGCCACATGGCGTAGCGGGCGGCCAAATCGAGATTGAGGCCGGTGGTGCCTTGTGGGAAGCGGGCCCGTGCCAGGGCGATGTGGCCCTTGAGCACCAGCGTGTACACGCGGCGCATTTCCTCGCTTACGGGGCCCAGCGCCAGTGTGCGGGTAATGTCGGTGGTGCCGTCCTGATATTGTGCGCCCGTGTCGAGCAGCAGCAGGCCCTCGGGACGCAGCGGGGCATCGGTGGCCTGGGTCGGCTCGTAGTGGACGATGGCGCCGTGCTCCTGGTAAGCCGAGATGGTGGCAAAACTCAGACCACGGTAAAGGGGGCTTTCGGCGCGGTAGGCCGTGAGTTGTCGGTCGACGGCCAGTTCCGTCATGCCTCCGGCGGCTACCTGGTCCTTCAGGCGGCAGAGCATGCGCACCAGAGCGGCGCCGTCGCGCGCCATGGCCCGGCGGAATCCTTCCTGCTCCACTTCGTTCTTGACGGCCTTGGCCATTTGGGCCGGCGAGGGCGCTACGTAGCAGGGCAGTCCCTCGGCCTGGGCCATGAGGCAGGCATTGGCATCCGACGGTATCCACAGCCGGCCTTGCACGGAACGCAGTGTCTTTGCAACGTCGGCATAGGGGCGCACGTCAATGCGGCGCAGGTGGAGCTGCTCGGCAGCCTCGTTGTTCAGGCGGTCGGCCAGGGTAAAGAGGGTGGCTTTCTGTTCGCCTTCCAGCAGCAGGTAGGCATAGAATACGGGATTGCATTCCACGTCGCTGCCGCGCAGATTGAGCGTCCAGGCAATTTCGTCGAGTGCCGTCAGCAGCAGGGCGTTGCAGTGATGTTTGTGGGCTTCGTGCAGCAGCTGTCGTATTTTCTGTTCGGCCCCCGTCCCGGCATATTCCAGCGGCTGCACCGTAATGGGTTCGTGCGGCATCGGTGGCCGTTCGGTCCACAGGTCGGCGGCTGCGTCGGTGTCCAGCGTCAGACCGATGCCTGCCGCCTGCAGTTCGTCCTGCAGGATTCTGGCTTCGTCAATGGTCAGTGTCCGTCCGTCAGTGCCTACGCAGTCGCCCTCGTGCAGTTGGCTGATGAGCCATTGGGCCGGCGTAGGTGTGTCGGGTTCTCCCTCGCGCATCAGACTGAATGGCGTGCCTTCCAGTTGTTGCGTGGCGGCCAGGAAGTAGCGCGAGTCGGTCCATAGGGCCGCGTCGGTCAGGGTTACTACGGCCGTACCTGCCGAGCCGTCGAATCCGGAAATCCATTGCCGGCACTGGAAGTGAGGCGCTACGTATTCCGAAGCGTGGTCGTCAGCCGACGAAAACAGGACGGCGGCCAGATGGTGGCTTTCCATCCATGCGCGCAGTTGGGCTACGCGCTCATTTATGGTTGTGTTCATGGTTTGAGCAAATTTGGTCATTTTGCCCTAAAGTTACAAAGATTCAGGAAAAGTAGGGTATGAAAAATTCAATTAGTCGTCGTTGCGGTGCAACTTCTGTACGTAAACGGCGTGTTCTTTAGCCAAACGTTTCAGTACGGAGGGCTTGTTGAACTGCTGACGGGCGCGAAGTTCTTTTACAACACCGGTTTTTTCGAATTTTCTCTTGAATTTTTTGAGGGCGCGTTCAATGTTTTCGCCTTCTTTTACTTGTACTACGATCATTTTGTTTTGTTGTTATTTTTGTTATTACTTAATATGCATACTATCAGCGAAGTGCAAAATTACAGATTATTTTTATATCCAACAAACAAAACACTTTTTTTTTGAGCGTGAACCATTCTTTTTCAGGACTTTTGCCGGTTTTGATTCTCTTTTGTCCGTTGCGGCAGTGGTACCGGCCGGGCTTTTTATCCCGCATTCTGTTCTGCATGAACGGTAGGCTGAATGTGGCGGTCAGTAATTTTTTTAAATTTTTTCTTGGCGGTTTCAATTATTATTCCTACCTTTGCACTCGCTTAACGGCAAAAAGGTTTGATTCGCTAGCTCAGCTGGTAGAGCACAACACTTTTAATGTTGGGGTCTTGGGTTCGAACCCCAAGCGAATCACCCAGGCGCAGCCATTCTTTCTTTTCTGAAAGTCGGCTGCGCTTTTTTTGTGTGTATGCCTCGGGGGGGCGTTGTGGTTGGGGGTGCCGGAGTCCCGGCGAGGGGGTCAGTATCCCGATTGATTGATTTTCCTCCACGATTTCTGTATGTCTTCCTTGTCAAAAGTATATATCTTGCCCAGAATGCCGAACGATACGGTCTTCTTTTCGTCGGGCAGCTGGATGCGTCCGATGCTGAAGATGGCGTAGTTTCTGACTTCCAGTTGCGAATCCAGCAGTACGTCAATCAGCTGTCCGGCGGCCAGGCTGCCCAGCACGTTCCATACGGGCAGCAGTTCCTGCGGGATGATTTCGGGCGGCTCTTCGTCCAGGGTTTCGGTAATGAGGTCTCTGATGGCTGCCTGATGGGCCTTTTTGCCCGGGCAGGTGAATACCAGTGTCAGTACGACGGCTGCCGTGAGGGTGCCGATAATGATATTTCTTTTCATGTCCGTGCGCTTTTTCTTGTGTAGGTATTTCCGGTTTTCTGCCGGTTTTTCTCGGGGGGCTGTAAGGTGCGGGCGCGTCTGTCCGGTGTCCCGTCTTTTGCCCACCGTTTGTATCGGTTGCAAATTTACCGTTTGCGGCTGATGTAGCCGTGTCTTTTTCCCGTTTTTTCTTTTGTTTTTTGTGCAGCGTTGCTTCCCGCAGCGGGTTCTTGCCGTTTTTTTTCGGCCGGTCGGCGGGCCGTACTGAAAAAAACAGGAAAAAACACGGCCGTTTGCACTTATTTTCATAGTTTTGCACGACGTAGCTGCCGTTTCGCCTGCTTTTGGCATCCGGGCTGGGCAGCTCCTCCTTTCCGGCCCATTGCGTAAGCCGGATGTGATATTTGTGCAGATATTTATGAGTCCGGATGTTCCGGCGTCATTTACGAAACGTCTTTTTTTAAAAAAAAGGTCCGGCCGCCTGGTGCGGCATGATTCGGGTCAGAAAAAAATTGCAGTCGTCCTATGTCAGACTATCATCATTTTTCCGTGTTTTGCGATGGCTTTGCCACCGCCTATTTCTTTATTTTTTCCTATCTCATTCTCAAGCGCCGTTCCTCTACGCGTATTCTGCGCGTGACGGGGTGGATTTTCCTCTTCTGGGGCTTTGAGTGTCTCAAGGACATTGTGCTGGCCGGTCCGGGCTGTTATACCGAGACCATGCTCGACCATGTGCTCATGCTCGACGGATGGTCGGCCGTAACCTATCTGTGTTTTCTTTTTGAACTGACCAATCCCGGCTGGGTCACGTTCAGGCGCGTGGCGTGGCAGTGTGTGCCGTTCCTGCTCTTTACCGTGGCCTACTGCATCTGGCCCGTGCCGCCCGTCACCTGGGCCTATGTGGTTCTTCTGGCGGTCTATGGCGTGACCATGCTTTTGGTGGGCTACTGCTGGAAACGCAAGTACACGGCGTATATTTACAGCAACTATTCCAACGTGTCGAGCATGGATATTTCCTGGCTCAAGAATATCTATCTGCTGGGCTTCCTGAACATGTGGCTCTGGCTTGTGATTTCGCTGGTCAATGCGCCGCTCATTGATTGCGTTTACTATCTCTTCACGGTGGTGATGTGGCATCTTTCGCTGTACTACATTCATACCCTCCGCCCCGTGCCCATGGCCGACGCGGTTCCCGAAGCCGGACCGGCCGATACCCCCGACCGCAACTATTTTTTCGCCGGCCGCCTTGAGGAGCTGGTGGAAAAGGAGTGCCTTTATCTCGACCCCAACCTGACGCTGGCCGCCCTGGCCGCCCGTGTGGGCACCAACCGCACCTACCTGAGCGACTACTTCTGCAACGTGCGCCACGTCATGTTCTATGACTATATCAACGGTTTGCGCATACAGAAAAAATGTGTACCCCTGATGATGCAGCATCCGGAGTACACGTTGGAGCACATTGCACAAGTAAGCGGTTTTAACTCAATGGCTACCTTTCATCGCGCCTTCAAGAAAATCATGGGGATGACTCCCGGCCGTTACCGTTCCGGCATTCAGTCTTGACCTGCGGCGCGTGCAGGTCCTGATGTAGGGTGTAAAAGTTCTTGTCGTTTTTTTGTGTTTTCTGTATTTTCTGTATGGCAAAGATAGCAAGCCGCTTTCATACCTGCCCCTCTTGCCGGTAGTCAAAATGTCGCAATGCGTCAATTTATACTCTCATTTAAACAATTCTGCCGCCTTCATGTCGTGCTACGCATTGACAGTCAGCTGCTTGTGCATGTACCTTTAAAATACGGTAGCCGAATTTTTTCCTGCCGTTTCTACCGAAAAAAGCGCCCCTCCGGCTTGCCGTGTGTATAATAATCCCTAACTTTGTAGTCGGTAGTCCCGCAGGGGCGGCCGTCTTTTTTTCATATTCATATATACATTTCTACCATCGATGACTAACACACTTACCCGAGGCCTGCTCCTGGCGGGCGCACTGATGGGGCCGTCGGCTGCGGCGCAGGACCGTCCCAATATCATTCTGTTTCTGGTTGACGACATGGGCTGGCAGGAAACGTCGGTTCCTTTCTATCGTGAGCGCACCCCGCTCAACGACCGCTACCGCACCCCCAACATGGAGCGCATGGCGCGCATGGGTGTCAAGTTTACGCAGGCCTATGCCTGTGCCATATCCTCGCCCTCACGCTGCAGCCTGATGTCGGGCATGAATGCCGCCCGCCACCGCGTGACCAACTGGACGCTGGAGTACAACACCAAGACCGACGCGCCCAGTTCCGTCATTACCCTGCCCGACTGGAACTACAACGGCATCCAGCCGGCCGGCAAGGCCTCGGAGCGCGACCTGAAAAACAGCACCGCCATCACCTCGCTGCCCCAGCTTCTGCAGGACAACGGCTACTACACCATCCATTGCGGCAAGGCCCACTTTGCCGCCCGTGGCACGGCGGGTGAGGATCCGCTGAACTTCGGGTTCAACGTCAACATAGCCGGAGCGGCCAACGGCGCTCCCGGCAGCTATCTGGCCGAAAACGAGTATGGCACGGGCTCTTTCCACGTTTCCGGTCTGGAGCAGTATTATCAGAAGGGCACGTTCCTGACCGAGGCTCTCACGCTCGAGGCCCTCAAGGCCATCGAGGTGCCCATTGCGCGCAAGCAGCCCTTCTATCTCTACATGTCGCACTATGCCATCCATGCCCCCTATGATGCCGACAAGCGCTTTACGCCCCATTACCAGACGTCCGACGGCCAGGGCGTTTACGACTCCCTGCTCCGGGCACCGCTCAACCGCCAGGAAATCAACCACGCCGCCCTGGTGGAGGGCATGGACAAGAGTCTGGGCGACATCCTCAACTATCTGGAGCAGCACCCCGACGTGGCCCGCAACACCATCGTCCTGTTCATGTCCGACAACGGCGGACAGGGCGTCAGCGTGCGCCAGGGCCGCACCGACCGCGACCAGAACTATCCCGCCCGCGGCGGCAAGGGCTCGGCCTTCGAGGGCGGCGTACACGAGCCGATGATGGTCTACTGGCCCGGCGTGACCCGCGGCGGCACGACCAACGACAACCGCGTAATGATTGAGGACTTCTTTCCCACCATACTCGACATGGCCGGCGTGACCCGCTACCATACCGTGCAGACGGTCGACGGGCGCAGCTTTGTGGACCTGCTGAAGCATCCCCGCCGCCGTCGCGACCGCGTCACCATCTGGCATTTCCCCAACCTCTGGGGCGAGAGTCAGGACAAGGCCGAGGGCTACGGCGCCTATTCGGCCATTATGAAGGGCGACTACCACCTCATCTACACCTGGGAAACCCGCCAGCTCCGCCTCTACAACGTGCGCAAGGACATTGGCGAGGCCACCGACCTGGCCGCCAGCAAACCCAAGCTGGTGCGCCGTCTGGCACAGGAGCTGACCGACTCGCTCCAAGCCTGCCGGGCCCAGCGCCCCGTGCTCCGGTCCACCGGACAGCCCATTGCCTGGCCCGCCGAGGCTGCCCAGGCCCTGTAATCCGTATTCCCCTCGGGGAAATTCCACATCCGGCCTTCGCCTCCTCTCTGCCTGCGGGTAGGGGGGGAGGTGAAGGTTTTTTTCTATGCTGGGCCGGCCATGTCCGTAGAGCGTATCCGGAAGTCTTGGTACGCCCGCAGTTCAGTTCCCCCTTTCGGGGCATGAAGGCAAAGAAAGTCGGCACCTTTTTCTTTTTCCGCGCCGCCGAAAAATTTTTTCCTCCCGCCTTTTTTCATTTTTCTCCCGCCTTTTTCCGACGGTTTCGTACCGCCGGGGGCGTAGCGCCCTTCCGGTACCGGTCGGGAAGCCTTTTGTACCCGGTGCCTTTTGTTAAAAAGCAGGATAATCTGCCCCGAAATGTTAAAATGGTTCAAGACGTGCAATCCTTGCCCCGTTGCGTCGTTTCTTTTAGTGTCCGGATGACTTTTTCGGGTCATTTCTGCCGGATTTTTTCCATTTTTTGGCAGTTGGACGCTTTTTCCTTTGGGTTGTGCTTCATTAATGCTTTTTAATTATGTACCTTTGCAGCGTAATGAGAACCGTTGTAACATGCGGATAGTTAAGGGTATATGTATGATGCATGACTCTTGGGAATTTGACGGCCGGCCTGTGATGAACATGCCGGCAGGATTACGGAATGTGTCTTATTTTTTAACCCTTGTAAATAATCAGCCGGTCCTGCAAGGAGCGTTTCCCGCGTTCGGTAACGGGTGCGTGGCAGGCCAGTGGAAAAGCAAATGTTTATGCCACAGCTTACTTTGTTGTTCACTTTCTTAGTGAGTGCCGTGCTTACGGCTTTTGTGATTCCTAAAATCATCTTGATATCCTACAAGAAGAAACTTTTTGACTTTGCCGACGAACGCAAGGTCCACAAAGGCATTGTGCCCCGTTTGGGGGGCGTGGCCTTTACCCCCGTCATTACCATTACGCTGGCCCTGGTGGTAGGTCTGCTCACACTCGTTTCCCCGCCTCGCACCAGCATGTCCTACGTGGCCCACAGCGCCCATCTGGCCCTCGGCCTCTCGGCGCTGGTCATCCTCTATATGGAAGGCGTGACCGACGACCTCATCGGCGTGGGCTACAAGGCCAAGTTCCTCACCCAGCTCATCTGCGCCGTCATGATTATCTGTACCGGCGTATGGCTCAACAACCTGCACGGCCTTTTCGGCGTGTACGAGCTTTCGCCCTGGGTGGGCATGCCCCTTACCGCCGTGTTGCTGGTGTTTATCATCAACGCCGTCAATCTGATTGACGGCATCGACGGTCTGGCCTCCGGCCTCTCCATGATAGCCCTGTTCTTTCTGGGCTGCCTCTACGGTTTTTGCGGCAACTGGACCTATGCCGTCCTCTCGTTTGCCACGCTCGGCACCCTCGTGCCCTTCTTCATCTACAACGTGTTCGGGCGCGCCGAGGTGGGGCGTAAAATCTTTATGGGCGATTGCGGCAGCCAGACCATCGGTCTGATTCTCGGTTTGCTGGCCGTCCGTTTCTGCGTGTACGACAGCAGCATCGGCGCTCTCGCCTTCAATCCGCTGGTGGTGGTCTTTTCGCTGCTCATGGTGCCGTGTCTCGATGTGGTGCGCGTGATGTTCGGCCGCATCCGGCGCCATCAGAATCCCTTCATGCCCGACAAGACCCACATTCACCACAAGTTCCTGGCCCTGGGCATGAGCCACCGCACGGCCATGGTCACCATTCTCTTCGTTTCCGCCTTTTTTGCCCTGCTCAACCTGGGGCTGACTTCCCTGATCAACGTCAACTTCATCCTTCTGCTCGATGTGGTGCTGTGGACGCTGATGCACATTTGGCTGTCTCATACCATCCGGAAACGGGCGGTGTGCAGTACAGGCGAAGACAACATGAAATAAAATTCGAAAAATAAAAAACATTCAACATATCCCATTATGAAAACCGTAATGCTCGTATTCGGAACGCGTCCCGAGGCCATCAAGATGGCCCCGCTGGTCAAGGCGTTTCAGGCCGCTTCCGACAGTTTCCGGACGCTGGTTTGCGTGACCGGTCAGCATCGTGAAATGCTCGATCAGGTGTTGCATATTTTCGATATCCGTCCCGATTATGACCTCAACATCATGAAGCAGGGGCAGGATTTGTACGACGTCACTTCACGGGTGCTGCTCGGTCTGCGCGAGGTATTGAAAGAAGCCCGTCCCGACGTCGTACTGGTGCACGGCGACACCACCACCAGCACGGCTGCCGCTCTGGCTGCCTTCTACGCCCAGATTCCCGTAGGCCATGTGGAGGCCGGTTTGCGCACCCACAATATCTACAGCCCGTGGCCCGAGGAGATGAACCGTCAGCTCACCGGCCGCATGGCCACCTGGCATTTTGCTCCTACGCCCCTGAGCCGTCAGAACCTGCTGGCTGAAAATGTGGCTGAGGCGCAGATTACCGTTACGGGCAATACCGTAATCGATGCCCTCTATTGGGTAGTGGACAAAATCAAGCACGATGCTACCCTTGCGCAGCAGCTCGATGCCGAACTTCAGCGTGCGGGGTACGATGTACAGCGCCTGGCCGACGGTCGCAAGCTGGTGCTCATTACCGGTCACCGCCGCGAGAACTTCGGCGACGGTTTCATCCACATGTGTACCGCCATCAAGGACCTCACGCAGCGTTATCCGCAGGTAGACTTTGTTTATCCCATGCATCTCAATCCCAACGTGCGCAAGCCTATCCACGAAGTGTTCGGTCAGGATCTCACCGGGCTGGGCAACATGTTCTTCATTGAGCCGTTGGAGTATCTGAGCTTTGTGCATCTGATGGAGAAGAGCCACATCGTGCTGACCGATTCCGGCGGCATTCAGGAGGAAGCTCCCGGACTGGGTAAGCCCGTACTCGTGATGCGTGACACCACCGAGCGCCCCGAAGCCCTCACGGCCGGTACGGTGAAACTGGTGGGCACGGATTACGACAAGATTGTGTCGGCCGTATCTACCCTGCTCGACGACGAGGCGGCCTATGCTGCCATGAGTCATGCCGTCAACCCTTACGGTGATGGTAAGGCCTGTGGTCGGATTGTCGATACGCTAAGAGCATAAGAAAGGAATTTATTATAAAAACATCATAACATAAAAAGAATATGAAAGCATGTTTTATGGGCTTGGGCTATATCGGACTGCCCACAGCCATCATTGCCGCCAAGCACGGCGTTCAGGTAACGGGTGTGGATATTAACCCGAAGGTGGTGGAAATGACCAACCAGGGCCATTTGCACATCATTGAGCCGGGCATGGAGGAAATGCTGCAGGAAGTGGTGAAAAACGGTCAGCTGAAGGCTTCTACCACGCCTGAGGTTTGTGATGCCTACTTTATGGTGGTGCCCACACCGTTCAAAGGCAATCACGAACCGGACATCTCGTATGTGGAGGCAGCTACCCGTGCGGTGATTCCGTTCCTGAAGGAAGGCGATTTGTATGTTATTGAGTCAACCTCACCCGTAGGTACCACCGACAAGATGAAAGACCTCATCTTCAGCGAGCGCCCCGAGTTGAAGGACAAAATCTATATTGCCTACTGCCCTGAGCGTGTGTTGCCGGGCAACGTGATTTATGAACTGGTACACAACGACCGTGTGATTGGCGGTATGAACGAGGCTTCCACCGACAAGGCCATTGCGTTTTACAGCCAGTTCGTGCAGGGCACGCTCCATCGCACCAACTGCAAGACGGCCGAGATGTGCAAACTGACCGAGAATTCCAGCCGTGACGTGCAGATTGCCTTTGCCAACGAGCTTTCGCTCATTTGCGACAAGGCCGGCATCAACGTGTGGGAACTGGTCAATTTGGCCAACAAGCACCCGCGTGTGAATATCCTTCAGCCCGGTTGCGGCGTAGGCGGACACTGCATTGCCGTTGACCCTTACTTTATTACGGCCGACTTCCCCGTAGAGAGCCAGTTGATTGCCAAGGCCCGCGAAATCAACAACTACAAAGCCTTCTGGTGTGCGGAAAAGGTAGAAAACGCCATGCTACGCTTTGAACTGGAACACAAGCGCAAACCGTGTGTAGCCATGATGGGACTGGCCTTCAAACCCAATATCGACGACCTGCGCGAAATTCCCGCCAAGTATATCGTAACCAAGGTGATGCAGAGCTGCAACAACGCCCACATCCTGGTGGTAGAGCCTAATGTTGAGGTGCACCACGTATTCAAACTGACGGATTACAAGGAAGCCTACGAAAAGGCTGATATCGTGGTATTCCTGACCGCTCACGATCCGTTCAAGACGTTACCTTGGCGTGACGATAAGGTGATTCTTGATTTTTGTGGAATATTTAAGAAGTAGGTAACTCCCTACTTCTTAAATATCTTATTTTAAATTATCAACCATTATAATATAATGGAGAAAAATCATAACGATAATACATTTAAAAGCATGGCAAAATCTTCTGGAATAGTTGCATTTGTGCAAGTATTCCAGATGTTTTTTTCTTTATTAAGAAATAAGGTCATTGCTTTATTGGTTGGTGCATCTGGTTTTGGGTTGTGGAGCCTATTACAAACTTTGTTAGAGATGTTTACCACTTTTTCTACTTTTGGATTAGATCAAGGAGGAGTACGAGAAATAGCAAAAGAGGCTAATGAAGATAAACGTGCAAAATGCGTATTTACTTTTAGAATTACTATTTTTTGTATTTCATTATTAATGTCTTTGATTTTATGGTTTTCGGCATCTTTTATTAGTGAATCGTTTTTTCACACTTCAGAATATAGCTCTTCTATAAGGATTCTTTCGGTTATTATTATTTTTTATGGATTATCAAAGGGGGGGTATGCAATTTTAAATGGTTTTCGCTCGTTGCGTTATTTAGCTATAAGTCAAATCGCGAGTGCGATTTTGGGTTCCTTAGGTGCTATATTTATTATCTATTTTTGGGGAAAAGAGGGAATACCATATGCGTTGTCAATTGTTTATGTAACTGCGGCAATAGTAACTTTTCTTTTTGTAAGAAAACTCAATATTCGTTTACTATGTCCTCGGATAGTTGAATTTAAAAAACAATTAAAGTCTCTTCTTTATTTGGGCTTTGGCTTTACTATTGGTGGAGTGGCAGCCACAATAATGACTTTTTTGTCTCGAAGCTTCTTGAATAAATTTTATAGTTTGGATGCTGTGGGTATTTATCAAGCTTGTTGGACGGTTTCTAATTTGTATATAGGTATTATACTTACAGCTATGGGGATAGATTTCATGCCTCGATTATCAAAAGTATCAAACGATAACACAAAAATGAATGATTTGATTAATCAACAGATTCTTTTTGGAATTAGTTTGGCTACATTAGGAGGTGTTTTGGTGTTATTATTTGCTCCAATATTGTTGAAACTTCTGTATTCTTCAGAATTTGTAATAGGAGAAGATATTATTAGGTGGCAAATTTTAGGTGTAATGTTAAGGGT